>JAAGKN010000864.1_pt1 | contig 145728 bp, 141 predicted proteins | sample 6206371 | NCBI WGS metagenome assembly JAAGKN01 (sample SAMN11533720, study PRJNA540317) | gut metagenome | isolation source: fecal pellets from male and female animal of same cohort | host: Peromyscus leucopus | place: USA:CA | collected 2017
AAAAACACAACACAATATACATTAAGTTGCATTTTCGCAAAATATTTAAAACTAAATAAAGGAAAAAGGAGAACTCAACTATGGGTATGTCAGCATCACAAGCAAGATTAATTCAGCTACAAGGTAGAATGAATGATATCGAGTACCAAGGTCAACAGATTAACCAGGAAAGAACCGGTCTTGCAAACCAAACCAATGAACTTTACAATTCATTATTAGATATGAACGTACCGGTACCTCCTAGTGTTAATGATTACATGAAGGTTCAGTATTCAGGTATCAATAACGCTTCTAAATTTACTATCGGAACAGTTATTCCAACAGGTCAGAATAAAATTGGTCAAAATACTTACTCTATTGATTTGAAATATCCTAGATCAGGTCATACTGTTTCAAAAAATACAAACTCTGTAGTTTTGGTACAAACTTCTGAATATTTAGGTTTTAAAGAAGCTGATTTGTATTATACAACTTCAAAACAAATTCAATATTATAAACCGGGAGATGCTGTTACAGATATTGACAATGCAAGTCAAACAGATTTACAAAATAAAGATGTTCTTGTAAAAATTTCTAAAGAAGATTATGAAAATTTGAAAAAAGCATCAGGGTTTAAGCAATCTGATATTGATTTGATTAATGATAATCAAATAGTTGATGATAAGAATGTATTTCCTGAAGACGGCGATGTATATATTAAATGCAATCTTGGTTTATTAAAACAGGAACCTTACAGCTCTATTGTAAAAACAACAACTACAGGTGAGGATGAATCTGCTGTTACAACCATTAATAATGTTTATGAATGCGATGATTCAGAAACAGGAACAGAAGAAACAAATACATTGCTATATAATAATGATAATGATGTTATTGCAGCAAATTTATATTATGATAAAAATGGAACTGCTGAAAAAGTTACAAGTTTAAAACTTTTGAATGCTCTTATCGATGACGGTATTGCTGTATATGTAAGAGATACAAGCAATTCTCCTGAAACAAATTTAAAAAACAAAGATTATGATGCTAATAACAAAACCGGATATTCTTTGCAATCAGGTCAGACAGTATACAGTTTTGATGATCCTGAAGCAAAAAATTTGATGGGAGAATCTTATGACGCATATTTAACAGCATTAAGAAATTCTTTCAGAAGTAAATATCCAAATATGGATGATAAACAAATAGATGCACAAATTAAAACAGATTTTTATGTTTACTTTACAACAACAGCAGCAGGTACAACAGAACCACATTTTATTAACAGAAATGATATCTCACCTGTTGGAGATGTAAACAGTGCAACAAGCTACAATTATGACGAAGACGGAACATATACCGAAAGTGTAAATACAAAAGATTGTCAGTTAGAATTTGACCCTGCAACTGGCATGATTGTAAAAATCGGTATTCCAGATAAACAAGGTCAGGTTTGCTGGATTGATGTTAAGTCAGAACAGGTAAAAGATGATGCAGCATTTAATGATGCAATGAATCAATATGATTACCAAAAAGTTCTTTATGATAAAAAACAAAAAGAAATCAATGCAAAAACATCAATTATTCAACAACAAGATAAAAACCTTGAATTAAAACTAACAAGACTTGATAACGAAAGAAATGCTTTGAACACTGAAATGGAAGCCGTTAAAAAAGTTATACAAGACGCGATTGAATCAGGATTCAAAACATTCTCAGGCTAGGGGTACGCGAGACACGAATGTTTACAACAAACTCCCTGTTAAGGGATACACATAGTCGAATGACAAAACGAGAGCCCCGAAGAGGGGCTCTCGTTTTGTCATTTTATTCTTTTTAATAATCTGTTATATTCATTAATCAAAAGTTTTTTAGGCGGGTAATTTTCAATAAAATCCCAAGGCAAAGTATCTTCTAAATCATATCCTTCAATAGTTTTTCCTAAATTGTTTTTTAAAATTGATTTATATGCACCCAGTTTCCCACCTTGTTTGTAAATCTCTATCAAAAACGGAGTCAAACTCTCATCCCCGCGGGAAAGAACCGTTTGCCAGTAATCCCATTTTGCACTGGAGAACTTTGAACCGATTCCGAGCTTTGCGAATTCTTTTTCCAGATACTTTTGTTTCTTTTCTAATGATTTTGTATCTTCTCTTTTAGTCCATTGCAAAGGAGTTTGAGGCTTAGGTACAAACGTAGAGAATGAAAATGTAATATCAAATCCTTTATTTTCTGCTTTTATGGTTTTTGCAAGCCTTAAAAATTCGTCAATATCTTCCTGAGTTTCTGTCGGAATCCCAATCATCGAATAAATCTTAAGTCCTCTTAAGCCGTTTTCGCGTGCAACTTTTACGGCATTTAAGATTTGTTCCTCTTTTAAATTCTTATTAATAAACCTGCGCAATCTCTCGCTTGCTGCCTCAATTGCTATTGTAGAAGTCTTTTGTCCGCCTTTAACAAGTGTTTGCACCAACTCCGGAGTTACAGAATCCGTCCTTAAAGACGAAATCCCCAACTCAATATTTACACCCGAATCCATTTTGTCACACAAATACTTCATAATATTATCAAACTCGGGATGTGCACTGATTTGAGCACCCAGAAGTGCAATTTTATTTGTCTGGATTAGCCCCAGTTCAATTGCATCAATAATCTTTTCATACTCATAATGTCTGAAAGGCAGGTTAATATATGAAGCTGTGCAAAAAGCGCATCTGTTCATACATCCGCGCGCAACCTCTATAATAAAAGTATCTTTGAAGTAACTCTTTTCGCTTAATTCCGTTGTATAAATCACATTATTCAGAGTTTCAGTTACTTTTCTGACTTTATTATTTACCCCCGGAACGTAGACTCCTTCAATTTTTGCAAGTTCTGACAAAGTTTCTTGTTTATTCAAACCTTTTGATAAAACCTTGATTACATCAGTGTTTACCCCTTCGCCGTCGCCTATTATCATAAAATCAAATACCTTTTTTAAAGGCTCAGGATTAGTAGTTATAACAGGGCCGCCTGCAAAAATCAGGGGTAAATTATCATCACGTTCAGAGGCTAAAAACGGGATATTGTTTTTCTCTAATATCTCAAATACTCCCATAAAATCAAAGTCAAAAGAAAGCGAAAACGCTACTGCATCAGTGTTTTTAATATTAAATGAGGCTGCGTCTGTTGAAACTCTTTCGACATTGGCTATCTCTGATGCAATCTTGCAAAGCCACATATACCCTAAAGATGAGAGTGCAAACTCTTCTATTGCGGGATATGCCATTACAAGATTACAATTCATTTCATCCACCTAATTTACATTTTTAATATACAGTTCTTCTATCAATACACAAACGGTTGCTGCAATTGCGGGAGCAAAGATTACACCTACTACACCAAGATGCTGTGCTGTAATAAACAAGAATAAATAAATGATTAGCGGATGTAAATCAAGAAATTTTCCGAATATATAAGGTCTTACAAAATTGTTTTCTGCAAGTTGAGATATTCCAAAAATAATACATATTAATACAAGTGTAAGAGCTCCTGATTTTGAGGCTGTAATTAAACATATAATAAGCGCAATTGCGGGGCCGACAACAGGAATAATGTCCAATACCGCAGTTATCAAACCTAATAATATTGCATAATCAACTCCGATTAAAAGAAGTCCGACAGCCATAATTACACCGACACTTGTCATTGTCGCGATTTGAGCAATGACATATCCGCCGATTTTCTTTGAGATTGTTTCAATAATTTCTTCTGCCTTTTCTTTCATATTTGCAGGGAAAAGACTCATATAGGCTGTTTTTACTTCTTCTTTATCAGCCATAAAGTAATAAATAATAATTAATGCAGCAATCAGATAAACCACTGCTTGAGCAAAGTTAATACTTATATTAATAGATTGGTTAACGAATTTTGAGGTAAATCCTGATGCGGAAGATATAAAATCACCTAAATCAATAGCTGCAAGCTGTGACTTGCTTATTACAGGTAATGTTGCCGCGAATTCTTTTAAGGATTCTATATATGACGGTATATGAGCGAGGAATGACTTAATTTCGTGTCCTGCCATTGCGATTAGAGGAATAAAGAATGCTCCGAGTACAAGAACCGTTAGTCCGAGTACAATTCCTGCTGCTGCACTTCGATTAAGCTTCTTAAACTTGTCTACAAGCGGATTTAGAGAACACGCTATAACGTATGATGCAAAGAATAAGATTGCAATATCTTTAATAGATGCAATGAATTTAAGTAATAGAATCATTACAACAAAAAAGATTATATTTTTAGCTGTAAGATATTTCTGAAAAATATTATCGAACATAGTAACTCCTCCAATTTCAATATTACCATAAAATATGCTAAAATAAGTCTATGGAAATTTTATTGGATATTAAAAACCTGTCAATTGAATATACGAGTATAAAAGAGGGCGATAAATCAGTAGTTAAGGCGGTTAATGATGTGTCACTCAAGATTCGGCGCGGAGAAATTTATGCTCTCGCCGGCGAATCAGGCTGTGGTAAATCTACTTTGGCTAAAGCAATAACTAAGCTTGTTCCGCCAAAATCCGGCGAAATACTCTATGACGGGGTAAATATATATGATATTAAACGTGATTATCCGAAGAATGTTCAGATGGTTTTTCAAAACCCGTATTCCAGTCTTAATCCGAAGATGAAAATCAAAGATATTCTTGTTGAACCTTTGGATATTAATACAAAACTTGCGCGCAGTGAAAAGGAAGCTCTTGTAGAAGAGGTTCTTAGTGATGTAGGGCTGCCGTTAACTTGTTTAAATCTTTACCCTCACGAGTTTTCAGGCGGGCAACGACAGCGAATAGCAATAGCAAGAGCACTGATTCTTAATCCTAAGCTATTGATTGCTGACGAGCCTGTGAGTGCACTTGATGCGAGTATTCAGGCACAAATTATCAATCTGTTAAAAGATTTGCGCCTAAAAAGAGATTTAACAATATTATTTATTTCTCATGACATGAATGTTATTAAATATTTGGCTGACAGAGTCGGTATAATGTATTTTGGCACTCTGGTAGAGGAAAATTATGCGGGTACAATTTTCCGTTATCCGAAAGAAGATTATACAAAGAAGCTTATTTCAGCTGTGCCGATGTTAAAGTATTAAGATTTGTAACAAAAAATATGCTTCCTGAAATTGGAATAAATTTATATACTTTATATCTATGTAAGATGAAACAATATGGGAGCAACAAATATGTCAGCTAATATTAATGCAAATGTTTTAAAAAACTTTATTATTAAAAATATCGGTGCTAATCATTTAACAGAAAAAACAGCTCAAAAAGCGGGTATTTCTAAAGACCAGTTTGCAGAAGCAAATGTTGATGAAAATAAGTATCTTGAATTGGATGAAATTCTTCAAGACAATGATTTGTATGAACAGTTCGCTACAATGTATGTAGCAGAACAAGATGATAAAGCGAAGACTAAAGACGAGGAAACCGAGAAAAAGGAACAAACACAGGTAAAAGACAAAAACGGAGCAGGCGTTTAATTCAGATTAGATTAAGAGAGAGCAGAAAAAGAAGAGATAAAACGAGAGTAGAAAAGAAGAATAAGGTATTTAAAACGGAGCCCGCGGGCTCCGTTTTTTTATCCGCATGTGCAATAGTCAAAACTCCTTTATTATAAATACTTATTAAAAAGGAGTTTATTAATATGAAAATGCTGATATTTGATTTTAGGGAATCCGAGCGAGAGTTTTTTGAACGTAATGAGTTTCCGGATTTTGAGATAACTTTTATAGAAGAACCTTTAAACGAGATGTCCCGATTAACTGAAGAACAATTAAGGGATACCGATATTGTCAGTGTTTTTATAAATTCGTCATTGTCTGAAGAAGTTATAAGTAAGTTTAAAAATTTAAGAATGATTGCAACCCGCTCTACGGGATATAATCATATTGATGTGAAATACTGTACCCAGCGTAACATAGCAGTGTTTAATGTTGAACAATACGGACATACGGCTGTAGCACAATATACAATCGGGTTAATGATTGCGATTGTAAGAAATATGCTTCCTGCATATTTTGCAATGCAAAAAAATCTGATAAATCACGCTGATTATGAGGGGCGTGACCTTACGAATTTGACACTGGGTATTATAGGCGGAGGTGCTATTGGCGGCGGCGTTGCACAGATTGCACATGCAATGGGAATGAAAGTTATTGTTTATTCTTATAAAAAATCAGACAGTTTAAAAGATATAGTGGAGTTTGTTGAGCTTGATGAACTTTTAAGGGGAGCGGATATTATATCGCTGCATATTCCTTATACAACAGAGACGTATCATTTTCTTGATGCGGAAGCGTTTAACAAAATGAAAGAAGGCGTTTATATTATCAATACAGCCCGCGGAGAATTGGTGGATGTTGTTGCGCTTTATGAAAATTTAATGAGCGGTAAGGTAAAAGGGGCTGCGTTGGATGTTTTAGAATGTGAAAATGCTACATTCAGCGGTGAAATTTTGGATGATATTAAGAATTCTAATTCAAAATGCTTAACTAGTGCACTTGTGACAGAAAAACTGTTAGGTTTTAAAAATGTTATTTTAACTCCGCATATTGCTTATAATACACAAGAAGCGGTTAATACCATTCTAAAAACAACTTTTAATAATATAAGGGATTATGTTAAAGGAATGGACAACAATCGGGTATGCTAAAACTTAGTCCCTTGTCTGCTGTCGCGGCGAATGAATTCCCTGTCGATTCTGTTTAGGGTATCCAGCTTTTTGCCAATCCATCTTGGAGCAACAAGTTCCGTGCGTAAGCCGTTGCCTGCAAGACGATGTATTGTTGTTTGCGGGGGTAAATATTCCAGAAAATCGCATACGGTTGAAACGTATTCATCTTGGGACATAAATTCAAGTTCTCCGGCGCGGTAAATTTCTGCAAGCTTAGTTCCTTCAAGCGCGCATAACATGTGGATTTTTACGCCTTCAGGCTCAAGTTTTGCTATGGTTTGAGCTGTTTGCATCATTTCGTCGTATGTTTCAAAAAGGTTCAAAATAACGTGCAGACAAATGTTTATTCCTGCTTCTTTGGTCTTTTCGTAAGCTTCCAAAAAACATTTGTAATCGTGACCGCGATTAATTTTTATAAGAGTTTTGTCGTGGACTGTTTGAAGCCCGTATTCAATCCAGGTGTAGTAATCTGATGTAAATGAAGATATGAGTTTTAGTTTGTCTTCATCCACACAGTCGGGGCGGGTTCCTATGGAAAGCCCTACTATATCAGGATGGTGAAGTGATGCTGTGTAGATTTTTTCTAATTCCTGAACCGGTTTATATGTATTTGAAAATGCCTGAAAATAAGACATGAATTTTTGAGCGCCGAATCTTTCTGATAAAGTTTTAGCGCCTGTATTAACCTGTTCTTCTATTGATAAAAGATTAGAGTGGGCTTGTGAAAAACTTCCGCCGTCATCACAAAAAATACAGCCGCAGTTTGATATTGTGCCGTCTCTGTTCGGGCAGGAGAATCCTGCGTCAAGAGTTATTTTATAAACCTTTGCTCCAAATTTCTGTTTTAAGTGGTCGCTGAACGCGTTGTATCTTTTTCCCATATATTAAGAGTAACACAAATAAATCACTCTCATCAGAGCTTCGCTCAGCTTCTCCCGTCGAGGGAGAAGCGTGACATGCGTTTTTTGTGGTAAAATTAAAAAAAAAGAGGGTACAGAATTATGAAAATGTCAAAATTATTCGTTCAAACTTTAAGAGAATTTCCGTCAGATGCGGAAGTTATTTCTCATAAAATGCTTATCAGAGCAGGTTATATAAGAAAACTTACCAGTGGGGTTTATAACTATTTACCCCTAATGTGGAGAGTTTTGAAAAAAGTTGAAACCATCGTTCGTGAAGAAATGGACAAAGCAGGTGCTCAGGAACTTTTGATGCCTTTTGTTCAGCCCAAAGAGCTCTGGGAAGAATCAGGCAGATGGGGTGCGTATGGCGGTGAACTTATGAGACTTAAAGACCGTCACGGACGTGAAATGTGCCTTGGACCGACTCACGAAGAAATTATTACTGCAATTGCACGTGATGGTTTGAAATCATACAAACAGTTACCTGTAAACTTATATCAGATTCAGTCAAAATTCCGTGATGAAAGACGTCCGCGTTTTGGTCTTTTGAGAGGCCGTGAGTTTATTATGAAAGATGCTTATTCTTTTGATACAACCCAGGAAGGTCTCGAAAAAGAGTACCAAAATATGTGGAAAGCATATTCTACTATTTTTAAACGCTGCGGGCTTGATACAAAAGCTGTTCAGTCTGATTCAGGTGCAATTGGCGGAAGCGTCAGTCACGAATTTATGGTAATTACAGATACCGATGCGGGAGAGAATGATGTATTTTACTGTGATTGTGATTATGCGGCAAATTCAAATCACGCGGTATCAAAACTTCCTGAGGCGAAAATTGTCGGTGATTTTGCAAAATCTGAAATTGTTGATACTCCAAATACTCATTCAATCGAAGAACTTTGTGATTTCTTAAAAATTCCGGCTACATTAATTGTTAAGACTCTTGTTTATATTGTTGATAAAAAACCTGTACTAGCTTTGATTCGCGGAGATAAAGCTGTTGAAGAAACAAAGCTTCTTAATGCGGTAGGTGGTGTTGATATTCGTATTGCAACAGCAGGCGAAATTGACGAAATGATGGCAGTGAACGGTTTTGAAGCAGAAAGAGGATTTATCGGTCCGAATGGTTTAAAAGAATATAACGGATATCCTGTAACTGTTGTTGCGGATGAAACTGTTAAAGAATTGAAAAACTTTGTTATCGGAATTAATCAAAAAGATAAACACGGAGTTGGTTACAATTGGGGCGTGGAAGTTGAGCTTCCTGAAACTGTTACCGATATTCGTCTTGTTGAAGCAGGTGAATTCTGTCCTCAATGCGGTAAACCGCTCAAAGTTACAAGAGGTATTGAAGTCGGTAATATTTTCCAATTAGGAACTAAATATTCTAAACCGATGAATGCTGTTTATCTTGACCAAAACGGTAAGGCTCAGCCTTATGTTATGGGATGTTACGGTATTGGTATCTCAAGAACTGCTGCAGCAGCAGTTGAAGCTCACTATGATGAAAAAGGTATCAAATGGCCGCTTGCAATTGCTCCTTATCACGCAATTGTAATTCCTGTAAGCACAAAGGATGAAACTCAAATGAAGGTTGCGGAAGATATCTATAAGACTCTTCTAAAACACGGCGTTGAGGCAGTAATTGATGACCGCGATGAACGTCCTGGGGTTAAATTCAAAGACGCCGACTTAATCGGTTTCCCTTATAGAATTACTGTAGGGAAGGGTATTTCAGAAGGTTTGGTTGAATTCAAGGTTCGCGAAACCGATGAAATGTCAAATATAAAACCTGAAGATGCAGCAGAAATAGTGATTACAGCTGTAAATAATCTAAAATAGAGGTAAATGTAAAAAGGGGATTTAATTCCCCTTTTTAATATGTTAAAATGTTTTTATATAACAGGAGATGAGCATGAAAAAGAACGGTTTTACTTTATCAGAATTAATAATATCTTTGTCTGTAATCGGCATTGCATCGGCTTTAATGATGCCTGCAATAACAAAATTAATGCCTGATAGATATAAGACTAAAACGATTAATGTTCATTCAAAGATTGTCAGTGCCGTTACTACACTCCTGGACGATGATTCAATTTATTGGTGCCGAGATAACGACGACAAAGAAGGTTTGTCCTGCGATGGTGAAGCTAAAAAAGCTCCTTTTGAAGATGATCCTCAACATCGATATGAAGGTTCAGGTAAATTTGAAAATCTTATGGTTTATCAATTGGGCTTAGAAGCTGCAAGATTGCCTATTGATAATTATCGTTGGATGACTCCTGACGGTGCTTCTTGGAGATTTGAGCGCGGTTGTGATGATAACGGAACTTTTAGAGCTAATAACGGAACCTGTGCAATAAATAATACATTGTGTTACAGAATTACCGTTGACTTAAACGGTGCGGCTGTCAGTAAACGTCCGAACAGAATATTTGGTCAAAATGGAGAACGAAAACCTGATCGTTTCAGATTCAGGGTTGATAATTACGGCGGAGTTACTCCGGAAGATGCTATGTCTGCTTCTTATTTAAGAAATTCTTTCAAATCTGCCGATAAGAAAGATGATAGAACAAGAGCAGGACAACTGTACAACACTAATGCTCGTTACAGAGCATTTTAATTAAAGGTGTAATCCGTTTCCCCAATCACGGGCAAACATTTCACCTTTGCCTTCTGGCTTAACTTTAATCAGGCGAAGAGTTCCTTTGCCTGTTTTTACGTCAATGCCTGATTTGGAAACTTTAAGAAAACTGCCTTCTGTTCCGCTATGCTCTTCTTCTAATGGTTCAGTTTCCATTACTTTTATAATTTTTCCCTGATATTCAAAAAATGCTCCCGGGCACTTGTAAACTCCGCGTACAAGATTATGAATCTCCTGTGCTGATTTTGACCAATCAATCTTACATTCTTCTTTTGATAGCTTATCAGCGTAGCATAAACCCTCTTCACACTGGCATTGCGGTGTTAGAGTGCCTTCTGCAATTCCGATAAGTGTTTTTTCCAATAATTCAGGTGATTTGCTTGCGCAGATTTCAAAAAGTTCAACGCAGTTCATATTTGGGGTAATTTCAATAGGGTGTTTCATACAGATATCACCGCAATCAAGCCCGAGTTCGGTAATCATTGTACAGATTCCGGTTTCTTTATCTCCGTTTATGATTGCGCGCTGAATCGGATTAGCACCTCTGTATTTAGGAAGAAGTGAAACATGCAGATTTATTGTTTCATATTTAGGAATATCAAGAACTTCCTGTGATAAAATCTGACCGAACGCGAATGTAACAAAAAAATCAGGCTTTAATTTTTTTAAAGCATTAATAATCTCAGGTTCTTTTCGGATAGATTTTGGCTGAAAAATAGGTATGTTATTCTCCAGAGCAAATACTTTAATCGGGCTTGGCGTAAGTTTATGCCCGCGTCCGGAAGGTTTGTCAGGCTGTGTAACTACTGCCAAAACTTCAAATTTGTTATTCAAATGTTCTAATGATTTTAACCCGATGTCAGGTGTTCCGAAAAAGACTATACTAATTTTTTCCATTTTAATTTATTTGTCACCCTTTTTATAACGTCTGCCCATAAAAATTCTCTTTTAACATGCTGCTCCAAATATTGTCCAATCTCTGATTTAGGAGCAGGAATATGATAACCTGAAAAATTGTTTCTGTTGAAAGATTGACGCGCTCTTTCTTTTATTAGTTCCAGCTCTTGCTGATGTTCAGGTAATGCATTGAATTGATGTATTGCATTAATTTTCATTTATTCTCCTTATTATGTTTAGGAGCCGCGCCCATCTGTTACCAAAAGCCTGATATTCATTCTTCGGCTCAGTCCAAATTCGGTATTCTTTCCCGATGCTTTCTCTGATTAAGCCTGATACCTTATACTTAAACTGTTCTTTTTGAGGCAGCTTGTTGAATTCTTCAACACTGCAAGGTCTAATTTGAGGTATCTTCATTTTTTTCCTCCTTTGGCAAGTTGTTAATTGCTTCTGCTAATTCAGGTTCGTCAATAAGTCTTTCAACTTCAATCGGAGGGAGATTATGTTTTTTTAGAACTTCTTCTGCTTCAAAACGATTCATCGCGTGGTCAATGAATAAAATTCCGTCAAGGTGGTCAAATTCGTGTTGAATGGCACGTGCAAGAAGAGTTCCGTCTTTTGCTTCAAGTACAAATGAGCGTCCGTTTCTGTCCATAGCTTTTATCATAACATTAGCGTATCTTCTAACATCGGTAAACGCTTCAGGGAAGCTCAAACAACCTTCGTGGCTTATGCAGGCACCTGATTTTTTAATAATCTTGGGGTTGATAAATACAATCGGATTAAGAGGTTCATTGCCGGTTGAAACATCAATTACAAAAACTCTGTAGTTTTCACCGATTTGAGGAGCTGCAAGCCCAACCCCGTTTTGTGAATACATAGTATCCAGCATATCTTCAACCAAAACTTTTATTTTCTGGGAAACTTTATGAACTTCCTTAGCAGGAGTTCTCAGAACTGCTTCCCCATATCTTACAACTTTTCTTATAGACATAATTTACCTCACTAATTTTATTTTAGCACAAATTAATTCTTGAATGTCCACAAGTCTTTTTGGAACAAGACTAAGAATGGTATTAATTCCAAACGTCCGATATACATATCTGTTATTAAAATAAGTTTTGAGAGCGGCTGCAAGTTGTCAAAATTACCTAAAGGTCCGATTATTGTTCCTAACCCCGGCCCAATGTTTCCTACTGCACTCACAGCTCCAGAAATTCCAATAATTGTGCTTTCTTCTATAACTGCAACCGCAAGAGCTGAAACAAAAAGGATTGCAAGATAAAATGATACAAACATCAGTGTTTGGTACAAAACATCTTTTGGTACGGAGTAGCTTCCGACTTTAATATTAAAAACAGCTTTCGGGTGTAATACTTTAGCAAGCTCCGATTTCATAATCTTTAGAATCAAAAGCCATCTCATAATCTTAACCCCGCCGCCTGCAGAACTTGCGCAGCTGCCTGCAATCATAGCGATAAATAACAAAGCTTTTGATGTATAATCCCAGTTTGCAAAATCAACGCTGCAAAATCCTGAGGTAGAAATTACTGAAGAAATCTGGAAAAATGCGTGGGTTAAACTTTCTGAAAAATCGTAGTTTAGGTGGGTAAACAATGATATTGCAAGTAAAACAGATAAACCTGCTGTTATCCCAAAATAAGTTCTAAATTCTTCATTCTTAAACAGAAGAATCGGATTGAATTTTGTCCATGCTCTGAATTGCAGGTTATAGCTTGCTCCTGCAAAAAACATAAAGAAACAAATAATCCATAAAATTATATTTGAATATCCGACTAGACTGTTTTCGGAAGGAGAGAAGCCTCCGCCAGATACGGATGATAGGGAATTACAAACAGCTGTAAATATATCCATTCCGTTAATGCTGAGCAAAATGATTTCTATAATTGTCATCCCGAAATAGATTTTCCACAAAGAAGATGCTGTGTTTTTGATTCTTGGCGTAAACTTGTCTTCCGTTGGTCCTGGGGCTTCTGCGAAGAACAATTGTCTTCCTGCAATAGCAAACTGAGGCAGAATTGCGATAAATAAGACGATAATTCCCATGCCGCCGAGCCATTGTGAGAATGAACGCCAGAAAAACAATGCATGCGGGTAGTCATAATGCGTGAATACGGTTGCACCTGTTGCAGTGATACCTGATGAAGCCTCAAATAATGCATTGATAGGACTTATTCCAAAGAATAAATATGGTATTGTGGCAAACAATCCTGCAAAAATCCAGCTAAAAGTTACAACGCAAAGCCCTTCACTTTTTTTTATATCATTAATAGATTTGATAGCGGAAGTTCCGCGTACAACTTTTTTTAAAGTTGCACCAATCATTAATGATGAAGCCGCTGCAATAATGAATGGTAAAATAGCCTGCATTTCTCCATAAATCAGTGCAACGACAATCGGCAATAACAACACAAGGCTGAAATACATCATTGCAAGAGAAAATGCGTATGCTAAATACTGTGGTCTCATTTAGTGTTATCCTTAAAGAAGTCGCGTATTACAGGTGCATTTTCGCTTGTTGTGAAGATTATCAGATTATCGCCTTTTAGTAATTGCGTAGCACCGTTTGGAATAATAATTCTGTTTCTTCTTTGTACTATTCCGACAATTGCTTTTGCAGGAAGTCTCAAATCCATAATCTTTATCGGTTCAAACTCTTCGCTTAATGATATTCTGAGTACTTCGCCTTTTCCTTGTTCTACAGTGGCTAGTATGCCGATATTCTTTTCACAGAGATTATTTTTAATTTCGTTTAAAGATGCTGTTTTAGAAGAAATTGCAATATCAATTCCGACTTTTTCAAACAAATGTACATTTGTATCTTTCGAAACTCTGGATATAACTCTTTTAACACCAAGCTGTTTAAGAAGCAGTGAGCATAAAAGGTTTTTTTCATCGTTGTTTGTCACACTTACAACTACGTCAGAAGAAGAAACATCTTCTTCATTTAACAGTTCGATGTCGGTGCCGTCACCGTGTATTACAAGCGCATTATCAAGCTGTTCCGATAAATACTCGCAGCGTTCTTCGTCACGTTCAATAATTTTGACATGCAGTTTAAGCGCTTCAAGGCTTTTTGCGAGTTTTAAACCTACATTTCCTCCGCCGATTATTGCTACGTTTTTAACAAATTCTTTTTCGTGGAAGAATTTACCTGCAAGGATATCCAATGAGTGAGAAAGTCCCATAAATATTACTTTGTCATCCTGATGCAGTGTTGTTTCTCCGTTTGGAATGAATAATTCATCTCCGCGATTAATGCCGACAATTAATGTATCTTTCGGAAATTCGCAATTTTTAACCATGCAATTTACAAGAACGGAATTTGGAGCGATTTTGTATTCCAAAAGCCTTGCTCTGCCTTCTGCGAAATTTTCAACATCAAGAGCTTTTGCTACGGTTATAATTCTGAATATTTCCTGAGTAAGAAGTTCTTCCGGCCAAATAACAAAATCTACATAAAAATCAGCATTGTATTCGGCATCTTTTGTAATCTTTAATGATTCTCTGTATTCTTCTTTTCTGACAAAACACATTGTACAAACATTACTAAGTCGTTTTGCAGTAAGGCATGAAACAATATTTAATTCATCAGAGCCTGTGCATGCAATAAAAACATCTGCTTTTTTGACATCTGCCTGTTTAAGAATATCAATACAGGAAGCATTACCGTCAATAAAACTTATATCAAGTTTGTTAAACGCATCTGTTTTATTTTTTTCATCATCAATTACTGTTATGTCGTTGGCTGTATAAAATTGGGAAGCAATCATTGCCCCAACTTCGTTTGCGCCGAAAATAATTATCTTCATGTACTCAATTTAACTGCAAATTGAGGTTTAAGTCAATCTTTTAACTTCTAATTTACAATTATGGGTAATTTGTGGTATGATGTATTTTGTAAAAGAGAGACTAATGCATGAGCTACAAAATACTTTCTAAAAAAGAAATTTGTCCGAATCAATACGAAATCGTGATTGATGCGCCTTATGTTGTACGTAACGCGCAGGCAGGGCAGTTTATTATTTTTAGAGCGGAAGAAAACGGAGAACGGGTTCCTCTTACTATTGCTGATGTTGATAAGCAATCGGGTGCTTTGACTCTTGTATTTATGGCAGTTGGTTATTCAACCAAAAAACTTGCCGGGCTTAATGTTGGTGATGAGTTGGTTGATTTGGTCGGACCTCTCGGACAGCCTACGCATATAGAAAACTACGGAACAGTTGTTTGTCTTGCGGGCGGATACGGTGCCGCGCCTTGCTATTTGATTGCGAAAGCTTTTAAAGAAGCAGGAAACAAAGTTTATATGGTTATGGGTGCACGTACAAAAGAACTTATTTTCTGGGAAGACAAGATGAAAGATGCTTGTGATGAATTGTTTATCACAACTGATGACGGTTCTTTAGGAGAAAAAGGGTTTGTAACTCAGGTCTTAGAAAGAATTATGAAAAATGAAACAGTTGATTATGCAATTGCTGTAGGTCCTATGCCAATGATGAGAGCAGTTGCAGAATTAACGAGAGATAAAGGTATCAAAACAGAAGCAAGCATGAACCCTATTATGGTTGATGGTACCGGCATGTGCGGTGCTTGCAGAGTGACTGTTGGCGGAGAGACAAAATTTGCCTGTGTTGACGGTCCTGATTTTGATGCACATCTTATAGATTTTGACGAAGTAATAAATCGGTGTAAAATATATAAAGATGAAGAGAGAAAACGCAGTGAAAACTGTAATTTATTAAAAATGGCAAATAATAACAAATAGGAGATAAAGAATGGCAGACAAATTTATACCTTTATGCCCGCTAATGAGCGTAGGTTCACAAGTAGAAATCGTATGTATGCAAGAGAATTGCGCGTGGTACCTCAAGAACTACAAAATTTGTTCGGTATATATGATGGCGCACAACTCTATGCTGGATGTTCAAGCGAAGCAGAAAGCAGCAAAACAGGGTTAGGTTATATTAAGCCGGATTATAGTATCCGGCTTTTTTAATGGAGGAAATAATGAAAAATACAGTTGTAATCGGTGCTCAATGGGGTGATGAAGGTAAAGCAAAAATTACGGATTTACTTGCACAGAAAGCGGATTTGATTATCAGATATCAGGGCGGATGTAACGCAGGTCATACTGTTGTTGCAAATGGTAATACCTATAAATTCCATCTGATTCCGTCAGGTATTTTGTATGGAAATAATACTTGTTTTATCGGTGCGGGAACTGTTATTCATCCTGAATCTTTTGAAAAAGAGATGAATGAGCTAAAATCTCAGGGGGTTGATTTTAAAAACCTGAGAATTTCACCGCTTGCAACTATTACAATGCCATATCATATAGAAGTTGACGGATGGTCAGAGGCTAATTCGGGTAAAGGTAAAATTGGTACTACCAAACGTGGTATCGGACCTACTTATACCGATAAAATGGCAAGAATTGCGTTTAAGATTCAGGATTTGTACTCTTATGAAGCTTTAAACGAAAAAATTGATATGATTCTGCCTGTTAAGAATAAAACTTTGGAAAAAGTTTATGGAATAGAGCCTTATACTAAAGATTGTATTATTTCTTTATGCGAAAAATATGCAGAGTTATTTAAGCCTTATGTAGCATTTGACTGGCAGGATATGCTGAATCGTCATAAAGATAAAACGGTTCTTTTTGAAGGTGCTCAGGGCGTAATGCTTGATATTGATTACGGTACATATCCGTTTGTAACAAGCTCTAATCCTATCGGAGGCGGAGCTGCTACAGGAAGCGGCTATGGACCTACGATGATAGAAGAAGTTGTAGGTGTTTCAAAAGCTTATGTAACAAGAGTCGGAGAAGGTCCTTTTGTAAGTGAGTTGACTGATGAAGTCGGTAAAAAAATTCAGGATATCGGACACGAATACGGTGTAACTACAGGACGTCCTCGCCGCTGCGGGTGGTTTGATGCCGTTATTATGAAATACGCGGTACTTGTGGGCGGGATTACTAAAGTTGCGCTTACAAAGATTGATGTATTTGATACGTTTGATGAAATCAAAATTTGTGTTGCTTACAAAGATTGCAGAAACGATAAAGTTTATACTTCATATCCAACAGATGTATTTATCCACAAATACTTAGAACCTGTATATGAAACCATGCCGGGTTGGAAAACAGATTTAAGCGGAATCAGAAAATACGAAGATTTGCCTGAAAACGCAAAAAAATATATTGCAAAAGTAGAAGACCTGATAGGAGCTCCTATTGGAATAATTTCAGTAGGACCTGATAGAGAACAAACTATTTTTGTATAAAACAAGAGGTTGAGCAAAAAGTTCTATGTTTTGAGGACGATAGCGAGAGCCGTGAGGCGGAAGCGTGTTCCGAAAAGCATAGAACTTTTTAGCGTCATATTTTACTTCAATAACCTCTCCCTTAAAACCTTTGCGTAATCTTTGTACTCATCTTTTTGATTAGTTCTTCCAAAGTTTGCGCTATGAATCCGTCTGTTACAGGAAACAAAATCCACTTTTTTTATTTGCAGCCCGACTTTATTAAGTCGGGTTGTTAAGTCTATAACGTCTCCTGTAATTATGTCTTCTCTAAAATCTCCGATTATTTCAAATACATCTTTTTTAAACAGAGTAGAGCCTGTTAAAATTCCCCAAAACGGTCTCAATTTAACATATTTTTGCTGTTCGGGAGTATCAGGTGAGCAAAAATCTTTAAGCTGTGCCATAATTATTTTATTTTCAGAGGATTTTTGCATCTCGTCATAAAGCCTTCTTAGAGCCCCTTCAGTTAAGCAATCATCCTGATCTATTGTGAGCCAGTAGTTCCCTTTAGATTCTCGAATTCCTGTATTTTTTCCTGCGACCTGACCTTTATGAACTTTATTCACTATTACACGACAGTCCATTTCTCGGGCAATTTGAACAGTGTTGTCTGTTGAAATATCATCCACAACGATTATTTCATGCGGAAAATCCTGATTTTGGATACTTTCGATGGTTTCTGATATATATTTACCCCCGTTGTAGGATGGAATTACGACTGAGATTAAATCCTGCATTCTTCGACCTCCACTTGCTCACCGACAGGTAATCCGTAAACGATGTTTTCGGTGTGACAATAGTGGCAGAATGCCGAAAAAGGTTTTGCATAGAACTTAATTATTTCATCAGCAAGTTTTCTTGAGCTCTTTTTCTCACGGATGTTTACAAGCTCTGACTTGATTTCAGGAGTAAGTTCCATTGTTCTTGAAATGAAAACGGAAAGAGTACATTGGGTAAGTATTCCTTCGCATAACATCTGGCAGTATTGTCCCCAGCAATTATCAAAAACTTTTGTCATCTTTTCAGAATCCTGTGTGTCACGGTAAAGTTCAGGCATTGATTGGAATGTCATTCTGTTGCCTGTTTCTTGCGGATGAGAGAATAATATTCCATTATCTTTAAGTATTTTTTTATATTCTTCGTATTTTACCGTGAGTCCGTTTTTGAGTTTTACGTCTCTATAGTCAGATAATTGAACCGCGAATTTTTTGTTTTTCATTACGTTCAAAAGTTCCTGACTAAGGTTCATTGTACAGTTTGTTGCAAGAAATATGTGATGAATTTTTCTTTTTGAGCAGACATATTTAATCATTTTAGCCAAATCTTTTGCAAGAAGCGGTTCACCGCCGACAAAGCCGAAATAATCAATATAATCAACTGCTTTTAACAAAGTATCAATATCTTTTTTGAAATCTTCAAATGTTACGGGTTTGAAATGAGTTTTTTCTGAAAAATATGGTATAAAAGTATTGCAGTGTTTGCAGTTCATAGTGCATTTTGTTGTTACAACGTATTCAAGACAAGGTATTACAGCTTTTCTTGAAAGCATAAATTTTAGCTTTTGGACTTTAAAATACATTTTTTCAGGGCTGAAATTTTTCTTCAAAAAACTCATCAACGGGCGTTTGAAGGGTAATGTTTTGTTCCAGCCGATATTTGCAGTCCTCCATACAAGATTAAGATTATTCTTTTTGTAATTTTTCCATTCAGTTCTATTCATTTATAACTCCTTTGTGTGCTTTTTCTCTCATTTTGGCTAAAATAACGTCTTTCATTGCAAAGAACGGAGGCGGTTCCATTTCCGCAACAGGGATTTCTAAGTATTTTAACTCAGGATTAAGAGTTAACTTATAAAGATAAAATCCTGTAAGACGTTCAAATATGAATGCTATATCTCTAAGTTCAGCCCCTTTTGCTTTCGGAACAACCGTTTGTGTTAATGTTTCTTTGTCTGTTTCAAGAAACTTTAGAAGCAAATCATCAAATTGTACGGTTGAGTGCATTGATATTCGCTCTTTGTAAGTCTCTAACATGCTGAATAAGATTTTGAATATCCATTCGCAAAACGGGAAAAACAGTTCTTTTTTCAATATATAAATTTCAAAGAAATATCCGCAGTTTTGATTCATATATGAGTCGAAGATTTCAGAATCCTCGGGATGATTTGTATTTATGGTTTCAACCATTGCGTTATATAAATCTTCACCATGTGCTGTAATAAATTGTTCTTTTAGACTTTTTCCGAAATATTTTTTTGCAGGTGCAATAAAATCAACCTGACCGAGTTCTTCAAAATATGTCGGTTTCAGCAGTCTTCTGTAACCGAACGAGCCGAAATAATCAGGATTCCCTATTGAATCATAGTGTTTCCAGGCTTTATATGTTCCTGTGAGGAATCCGATTCTGCGGTTCTCGTGCGAGATATTCCCGTCAAAATCATTGTCTCCGATACAGTTTTCGTAGAGCCATTTTAGATTCTCAGAACTTATTTTTCCGTCTTTTGAGTTTTCTTGTGCAACGGCACGTCCCAAATGGATAGGAACTAAAATTTTGCTTTTGAATAAAAAAGAGGGTTTAATATAGCTTACAAAAATCTTTATGCTATTAATGTAATCGTATTTTTTATATGCTTCCAGCAATTCTTCTTCATGCATAAACAGCCTGTCTCCTTTTTAATAAGAATTTTGCTTTCATCTGATAAGGTACATTTTCAATTGTGTTATTAAAATAGTGTTCTTTTAATTTTGGGTATTTGCACAGATTAAGAATTTCTATTAGTAATTCTGCTGAGTTTGCAAAAATAAATTCATAAAGAAAATTATAAATAATTGCATAATTTTCTTCTGATAAACCGCTTGTATTCAATTCTTGCATAATTAGTTTTGCCGATTTTGAAAGAGCATTTATATCAGTTTTTTTACTGAGAGAATCGGATGTCTGAACATAGTAATAATTCGCATTGTTTTCTATTTTAATCCTGTGAGCATAAATTAATGCTTTTATGCTGAAATACGGGTCTTCAAAGTAATTTATACCTTCGGGAAATTTGATTTCGTTATCCCAGAGAAATGAAGTTTTGTAGATAGCTGATGTAAATCCGTAATAAAAATAAGATTTATTTGTCTGAATCTTTTCGTTCATATCATAAAACGGCGTAATGCTTTGGGTTTCAGCATCTAAAATATTTCCTTTCACAATATCAGCGCGCTCAGAGTTTTTATAAAGCTTTTCATAAAAATCAGGAGCAATATAATCATCCGAATCAACAAACCCGATATATTCCCCGCATGCGTTTTCTATACCGATATTGCGCGCAAAAGCAGCGCCGTGGTTTTCTTTAAGGTCAATAATTTTGACATTGTATTCTTTTAATATTTCAAGAGAGTTATCTGTAGAACAATCGTTTATACAAATAACTTCAATGTCGGAGAGTGTCTGATTGCAAACACTCTCAAGACATCTTTTCAGGTACAATGCCGTATTATAGACAGGTATTATTATAGAAACTTTTGTCATTAAATTATCCTTACCCGTCCGAAGTATTTCATTCTCGGAACACGCTCCCGCCTCACGGCTCCCGTTATCGTCCTCAAATAAAATACTCCGGACTTGCGTCTATACTTCCGCTTTCTTTTCTCTCTCTGCGGTTTCTTCTTTTGTATATCCGATTGAAGATTTTTCAGGAGTCCATCCTGTTTCTTCTTTAACTTCGTGAATAGGGTCAGCAAGCAGAAGTTCCTGCGCATCATTGTATTCTTTCAGGCTTAGAGTGAAATCTTCAACTTTATTCAAATTAGCGATTCCCTCAGAGTCTTCGGATTTAACAATAAGCTCTTTTTCAAGCATTGAATTTATAAAGCTGCTGAACTTTTCTTCTAAATCAGCAGGAGCACCCTGCATAGATTTTAGAGCTGAAAGAATGGTTTCCGCAGGAGCTCCGCTTATTAAATTTTCATAAACAGTTGTAGCAAGTTCGTTCATTCCGTAATAAATACCTGTTTCGGAATTGATTATAATAGCAATGCCGTCTGTTACGTCAGCAAACATTTTTTCTTCATTTAATACATAATTCGTCATTCTTAATCTCCTTTTTCATAAAATCTTTTAAATATTCAACATTTTTATAGATGTTTTGGCATAAATTAATTTTGTAGAACTCAAAATCTTTAACAAAACTTATGAGTTTTTTAACGGTTTGAATATCGTGTCTGTCCTGAGTCTGGATAATCGTTGAGTGAATCAGATGAGTGATAGCACGCCCTTTTTCCTGAGCTGTACATTTTGTTATACTTGGTTCAGGGTTGTTTGTGATTTCAGGAAACATACAGATGTTTATCGGATAACACTTTCTGAATTGAGAATGGAATTTATCGATATTAATCACATATTTATCTTTGCGTGCATTATTGGAAACAAACTGTGTTCCTTTAAGCTCATCATATAATTCGTTATACATTCTCGGAGAAAGTGTAATTATTGAATAAATCGGGTGCGAATAAAGTTTGTCTCCGCCTTTTTCTAAAACCAGATAATCATCTGAAACGTATTCAAATCCTTGCATCATCGCAAGAACAGCAAGAGTTGATTTGCCCCTTTGTCCGCGCGCACAGAATAATATTCCTTGATTATTCATCCCTACAACAGCTCCGTGTACAAGATTTGAGGTTTCTGTCTTAACGATTTTGTTAAACATCTGAACAAAAATATGCCCCTCTTTTATAAACTCCTCAGGCTCAAGATTTCGTACTCCGTAATAATAAGTGTTTGTATTTGTATCGACAGCGTTAACGAATCCTCTAAACGGGTCAATATCCAAAATAGGATTATGTTTTGAATACTCTTCATCAATAATGCTCAATTGATACTCTTTTTTTTGAGAAGCAAGCAGTTCAATTCTTAATCTTAAATTCTCGCGCGGTGTAAAATCAGGACTGATTTTTGCGGGAAGATTCTCAAAATCCTCTTCTTTCCAAACGATTATTGTTGCATCGTATTTAGGACTTTCGTCTTTTAAACAATAAGAAAGTTGCTTCTCTGCAAGCGGCAAAAATTCTTTGGATAAAAATATTATTCGAGCTATGTTGCTTCCTAAATCAATATATTTAGTGCAGATGTGTTCTTTTGAATCTAAATATTTATTTACCCCCGCAAAATAACTTTGCAGTTTCTCTTTGTTAGGATTTTTTATCAGCATTTTTCTCTCCCGTTACTATACTTATTAATTTTGGATGGTTTCTAAAACTCTTTAAAATAATATATTTGGGTTTTAAAACCGCATATTCAAGCCACTTTTGAGGCTGTTTAATTACTTCTTTTAATTTCATTGCACGGCATTTTGTCCTGATATCTTCAAGGAAAAAACGATTGTACATAACTATTTGCGAATATTCGTTTGTTTCTTTCTCAAACGGCATATTTGCCTTAATTTCGTTTGGCAGAATATCAGATGAGATTTTATCAATGAATTTTATTGCAAAATTCATCTGTACTTCTGTTTTTGTATTGCGTGCGTTTTCTTTTACGATATTCCAGTTGAAATCAGGATTTGTTTCAAGGAAAAATTTGCAGTCAAAAACAGAATATAAAATTCCCGCCTGACTGGTTTTGTCTCTAAGATTCTTTGCAAGGTTAACCAGCAGGATGAATACCATGTCTTCTGCTGACGGTACAAGTGATTTAACTCCAAAAACCATTTCATATCGGGCACGTTTAAATAAACCCTCAAGAAAATTTTTCTCAAACCCAGTTCCCATATAAACGAATTTGTGTAAATCTACTGTTCCTTCTTTGCTTCCTTTCTCGTGGAAATCAATGGAATGAATATCGATTTTTTCATATTCGTAGCCTAATTCTGAAATAATATCCGCGCAGCGCATAAAATCTTTCTCAGGAATTAGGATATCAATATCACTCATAATACGCGGAAGCTCAGGACGCAGGTATTTCATAGCTCCGCCTTTTAGAATAACAGGTTCAATATCGTTTTTATTTAAAGCTTTACCGATTTTGGTATAGTGCGCTATTGTTTTTAGATTTCTGAATCTGTAAAAATTTAATAAACCCTTGAGTCGCGGCTCTTCATAGGATGTGAATTTTAAATTGTGATGACGTTTCAGGATATAGGCAAGCATTAGTGATTTTGAAGCGTCTTTTACCTCAATATCCCAGTTTTTCAGAAGTTTATCCAAGGTTTCCTGTGTTGGATTTTCTGTAAACGCAAGTTTTAAAAGTTCTTTTTCTTCATCTGCAAGAATTTTGTTATAAAAATTTTCTATTAAAGCATCTGTAATAGATAAACTTTTATTCAAATATCCGCTCTTATCAATTTCCTCTATTTCTTTATTCCATAAAATTGGCATTAACTCTTCTCCATTAATAAGCACGGTATTATTCCAAAAAGATAATGTTTTTCTGTTTTAAGGCTTTCTTTAGTTTTCCATAGGGTGAATCCCAAAAATTTCTTCTCGGATTTTATTGCCCAAAATTCGCAATCTCTAATATTTGCATTATGCTCTTTTAAAAAATCAAGCACCTGTCTTCGTGCAAAATCTTTATCGCGGCTATTTTTACTTTTAACAGTAGAATTGGTACGTCTGTAGTAGTAATAATTTACATCCGGAACGGTAACTACTGAATTTGCATAATAGACAGCTTTTAGTGTATAGATTTTATCTTCGCAATATACGCCTTCGGGCCAAATAATCTCGTGTTTATTCAAAAAGTCTCTGCGATAAATTTTGTTTGTCGGACATTCATTTTTTGATTGTTTGCAAACATCAAATTTATTTTGGAGGCTTGAATAGATACCTTCTGTTGTAATATCCAAGCGTTTTTTTGTTTTGCCGTTACCGATTCTTATATTGGTAGCAAGAGCTATGTCGGAATCGTATTTCTTTGCGGTATTATAAAGCTTTTCAAAATAATTGTTATCAACCCAGTCGTCAGAGTCTACATAACCGATGTATTCTCCTTTTGCTGCATTAACCCCTTTGTTGCGCGCAGCACCTTGTTTTAAATTTTGCTGTTCAAGAACTCTTATGTTTGAGTATTGTTTTGCATATTCTTTAAGAATTTTGCCCGAGTTATCTGTAGAACCGTCATTAACACAAATAATTTCTATTTCTTTAAGTGTTTGATTAATCAGGCTGTTAAGACATTTTTCCAGATACTCTTCCGTATTGTAAACGGGAACTATAACAGAAACTTTTATCATATATTTACTACCTCATTCAAGTTTTTATCATGAATTTATTTTTGATAATATCAGCCATTTGTCTATTAAAAACCTAGATGTTTCATAGTATAAAATTGTGCTTATTATATAGTACAACAATATAATCATATTGTGCAACTATATAAAATAATTAGTTGTATATACTGGTATGGGATTAAAATTTGTATTGAAATTTCCGATAATAACAATATGAGCAATATTAAGATTTTGTTAGGACAAAGAATTCGGGAATTAAGAAAAGCAAAAAAGCTGACACAGGAAATGTTGGCAGAAGCAGTTGGTATTGGTACCGCTAATATTAGCTATATGGAATGCGGGAAATTTGCACCATCTATTGAAAATTTTGATAAAATTGCTTCTGCACTAGGAGTTCAGCCGTTTGAATTATATATGTTTGAACATTTAAAGCCAATGAATGAAATAAAAACGGAGCTTTTTAGTGCTTTAGAGAAAGATGATGCTCTTTTACGATTAGTTTATAAATTTTATATGACAGTAAAATAATATTCTTAAAAACTCTCCATATTGGGAATAAAAAAATATTATTAAGGGGTATTCTATGATAAGCTATAGAAGGAGAGTTTATTATGAACAAAAACATTGCAATTATTTTACTTATTTTTTTAGTACCGTTGGGATTTTACTGGGGATTGACCAGAGACAAATCGCTGGCTGTTTTACCTGGTGTAGCTGCTAACGGAGCTGAGATTATCAAGTTCTCTTCCCCAATGTGTTATGAGTGTCAGGAATTGGAAAAAATCTTTGAAGAAGTTTATCCTGCGTATTCAAACAAAATTTCTTTAAGAAAAGTTGATGTTACTCAAAAAAATAATGAAACTCAAAAACTTATTAAACAATATGAAGTAAAACTTGTTCCAACTTGTGTCTTCAAAAACGAAAATGGTGACACAATAAGAAGAACAGAAGGTTCTATTCAGCCTAAGATTTTAGAAAACTATATGAAGGAACAGATTAATGGATAATCTTTTACAATCATTTTCAGGAGGAGCATGGTACTTGATGCTTATCGCGTCTTTTGTTGGCGGGGTATTAGCTTCTATTTCTCCATGCTCGCTTGCAATGCTTCCTTTAATTATCGGATATGTGGGCGGGTATTCTAAAGAAACACCGCTTAGAACATTCTTGCAGTTATGCTGTTTTATTTTGGGAACTGCGATTGTATTTACTTTAATAGGGATTGCTTGTGCTTTGACCGGTTCGGTGTTTGCGTCGGCAATGGGCGGATATTTTACCGTGCTTGTTGCATCTTTATTAATGGTAATGGGTTTGAAATTATTGGGTATTCTTGATTTTGAAACTCCAACTATTATTAAGGCAATGCCGCAGAATACAACAAATTCGATATTTGTTTATCCTGTTTTGTTAGGTATAACTTTTGCTCTTGCGGGAACTCCGTGTTCAACTCCGATTTTAGCGGGAATCATGGCTTTTGCAGCAATGGGTAAAAATATTGCTCTTGCAATTGTTATGTTGTTCCTGTTTGCTTTAGGTCAGGGTGTAATACTTATCTTGGCAGGGTTGTTTACTTCAAGTTTAAAGAACATGAAATCTCTTGCTGCTTTCACCGAAGGACTGCTGAAAGTAAGCGGCGGGTTATTGGTTCTTGTTTCAATTTTCTTGTATTGGAAAACCTTTGCACCGTTAGTCTAAAATTTCTTGTTCCAGAATTTCGGCAGCGGTTCTGATAAAAAATTCACAAGGACGTTCTTGATAATACTGCTCGGTACGCTTGGATGGAAGCGGAGAATCTGCACCATCTTCTAATCCAAGAAGTTCTCTGCAAATAATTGTTTCATGTTTTGCTTTGAATTTTTCTGCAAGAGATTGTATGCGGGCGTAATGCTCACCCTTGATTTCATCATTATCTGGTTCTATATAGCCATATTTGAGTCCTGCAATCGCAAACATGGCAGAAACCGCACCGCAAACTTCACGAAGTCTGCCCATGCCTCCACCGAAGGATGATGATAGTTTAAGCGCCGTATTTTTATCAAAACCAAAATCTTCCGCGAATGCAAGAAAGACAGATTGAGCACAGTTGTATCCTGTTTTGAAGTTGTTAACGGCTTTGTCTGAATAAATACCCATAATAATATTTTAACTTAAAAAGGAGAAAATTTATGTCTAATGAAAATTACAATGTAGAAGTAAGCGAACACAAGTGTTTTTGTCAGTCAAAATGGTTCAAGAAACTGTTAATGACAACTCTTGGAAGTTTTTTAGGTGTGTTTTTGGCTCTAAGTTTATTTGCAGCCCTTCATAAACCTCCAATGCCGGCAGGTTGTCCTTGCGGTTGCGGATGCCCTATGATGCGTCAGGCAATGCATCACCATCATCATTTTGATAGAGGCATGAGAGGAGATTTTCATAAGAAAATGATGAAAGAAGCTTATGATAGAAAAGCTCCAGTAAGAGTAGAAATAGATGAATAATAGAAAAAGACGCTAATTTTTAATTAGCGTCTTTACTTTTAAAAATGTTTATGCGAGAATAGGTCTTGTGAAAATTTAATACACAAAATTATGGCAAGGTAGCTCAGCTGGCTAGAGCGTTCGGCTCATACCCGAGAGGTCGAGAGTTCGAGTCTCTCCCTTGCTATTTTTTTGTTTTTGGGGGGACATAACTCCAATACAGGTTTTGAGCATTAATTTACACATTACATCCCAAGAAATGAACTGTACTGGTTCTGGAATTTAGCAATAAGTAAATCCATTGATGCGAATTTTGCTTCAAGCCGTGCTTTATATCTTTCGGCATCTTTTTTCGCTCTGGTAATTTTACTGTCTATTCGTTTTATTTTTGTATCATAGGATTTTTCTGCTGCTGAAAAATATCCGGTAACACCTGCTACAGCTTGCTCAATAATGTCTTCAACTTGTACAAATATGCCTTTTCTTGTTTCATTACCGACTAATAATTCTTTGACAGCATCTCTATCAGCTTCAAATGCTTGTATAAATTTGTCTTTGTTAAAGGAAAGAACATTGATATTGTCAGTTCTAATGTTGCTTGCGGAAGCTTTATCAAGAGAAATTCCTATAGCATCAAGATTTTTGAACACGCTTGTACCTGCTATTGATGAAGTCATAAGTGTTCTTATTTGATTTCGTATAAGTTTAAGCGTAAATTGGTCGCTTAATTGTGCTCCGCGTGCAACTTCTTTATCAACATTTTCAATAAGAAGATTGTATGCATCGACAATATCGGATACAGCTGTTGCTACGGTTTCTTTGTCTTTTTCAATCGTCAAAGTTGTAGAGCCGCCATCTTCGTTAATGCCTTTAAGGTTTATTGTAACTCCTGTAATTCTTGATATATCACTGCCTATTGTATTTGAGGTAGATGTAAATCTTGTACCGTTAATCTTAAATACTGCGTTTTTCCCTAAATTCTGAAGATTAACATCCAATCTTGTTGTTTTAATAGAACCGTTTGCATTACGTTCGGTTATTGTATAACCCATTATATCTGTAAAATTTGATGTACCTGCTTCTATATTAATAAAAGAAGCGCCTGTTGTTCGGGATTTTATAACCAGTTTTCCGTCAACTGAATCCCAATAAGCTGTTGCATTTGCACCTTCTGAAGCGTTTATTTGAGAAATAATATCAGATAATGTTGTAGAGTTTGTTATATTAAACTCAGCAGTACCGATAATAAATGAACCTTCTGTAACATCACCTTTGCGGAATAATCCGGCAGTTGTTATTACAGACTCTCCGTTAACTTTGTAGAGCTCCCTGGCACTACGCACAACGCCTGTCCCATCGTTTGAGACTCCGCAGATAGCAGAGAAATTTGAGGTATCTGTTGTAGAACCTACATCAATAGAGGCTCCGGATGTTGAATAAAATTCCAGATACCCATTAACAAATCTAATATTAGCATCAGCAAAAGCCGTTGTAATTCTTGAATGAAGCTGGTTAAAAGTTTCGTCTTGATTTACTTGGATTACAGCTCTTTGACCGTCTCTGAATATGGATAGACTTCCTGATGAAATATTTAACTGACTTAATTTTGTATTTCCGTCTGCATAATTAGCAGAAGAAATTGAACGTTCTTCAACAACAGTTGTGGTAGCTTGACAGGTGTCATTGCTGGCACTGTAGCCGCCCAAATCATCATGATAAGCCAATCCCAAATTTGCAACAAGGCTTGATGTTCCGGTATTGTTGATTGTGAAATCTTTGTATCCGCTCTGTATCATTAGAACTCCATCAGAGAGAGTTGCGATAAGTCCCAGCTGCTCAAATTTGTTGATTAAAGTTCCGATTGTATCATCTTCCGTTATTTTTATAATATTGTCTAATCCATCAACTTTTACGGATAAATCACCTTTTGCTTTCAGAGTACTATTTCCCCATACAATATCCAGATTGCTTAATAAAGTGTCGCTGGTAGCATTTGTGTGAGTGGTAACAATTGTTGAGGTTTCCAAACCTGCTGTATAATTATACTGCTTATCATTGTTTGCGGCAGGGAATAGAATATTTGCCACATTGGAGGCGCTTGTTGTAGAAGCGGACTTGGCGACGTAAACATCACCGGCTCCTGAGATTTTTAGGAGTGACGAAGTTCCATTATCAATAAGATTTGCAGTTAATCCGAATCGCGTAAGTGTGTCAATAAAACTACCAAGCGTTTCGTCAGATGAAATATATGCTGTGTATTTAACTCCGTTTGCAAAGATATTATATTCGCCTGTTGTGATTCCAAGCTTGCTGAGCTCTGTTTCTCGTGTTGCAGCAGTATTAAATGTAGATGTTTTAATAACCTCAATCGGCTTGCCGTCGTAAGCATCTGTGCTAATCCATTTTTCAGCTGTAATACCGAGAATATCCAATATGTTAGATTTCTTATTGCTGCCTGAATATGTTTGTATTATTGAGTTACCTTTGTTTTTGAGTATTAACTGACCTTTATCGTTAATTACTGAGTCAAAACCATAAAGCGCCAGTTCGTCCATTAATGTTCCGAGAGTATCATCAGCGGTGAGCGAAATATTTGTTTGAACACCATCTTTGATTACTGTAATATTCCCATCAGAGTAAGTTCCTTCGTTTATATCGGCGAGTTTTGTTGTACGTGAGACGGCAACTGTTACGTCGGCAGGTATTGATAATCCGTTTGATGTATAAATATTTACAAAATCCCACTCTGCAAATAATGTAGTTACAAGGTTAGTTTTTGCACCTGCTCCTGCACTTGTTGCGATATAAGTATTGTTGTAGGCTCCGATATTTATAGAACCGTCTGCATCAAGATTGGCAATCATGCCGTAGCTGCCCAGAGATGCAATTAAATCTCCAACTGTCGTATCGTCTGTAATTGTTTCTGTTGTGCGTACACCGTTTTGATAAATAGTATACTCACCGTTTGTGATACCAAGATTTCTTCCGGATGTGTTATTTAATTGTTTAAGCTTAGTATGCTCATTAACAACATTGTTAGATGTTGTTGTGTATTGAAGTTTTTTACTGTCGGAATCATAACGCGTACTCCAATCACCACCGATTCCGAGTTTTGATAATATATTTGATGCATTGGCTCCTATACCGCCGGTTGTTAAATAGCTGTCGTTGCTTCCGTCGTAGTATATTTTGCCGTCAGTTCCGAAATTTGCAGTTATTCCGTATTGAGCAAACTTAGAATTTAGAGTTGCAATTGTATCGTTGTTGTTAATATTAATTGCGATACGAGTACCGTCGCGGTAAGCATAAATTTGACCGTTTGTTATATTTAAATTATTGCCTGATGAGTCAGTCAAATCTTTTAACTGTGTATCTTCGGTCATATTTGTGACAATTGTACGGTTTTGTATTTCTGAATTAGTATTAAAACCACTGATAGTGGTTGTTACGGTTGTAGTATTGGCACTTCCTGTTAATCCGAACGCGTTGCCGAAGTTAGTAATGTATCCGTCATTAGTACCACGAAGAGTAACCACTCCATTGCTGATAGAACCGGAAATTCCGTATCCAGCTAGTTCTGCTAATACATCTCCAATTGTCTTGTCATTAGAAGCCGTAACCGTGAATGCACCACCTTCGTACACCCCTGTGATAGTACCCGCTTTAGCAATCTGCCCCATTGTTGTTGAGCCATCTGCGTTGAGTGTAACATTACGATTCTGTCGGTTAGATAGAGAATTAAATCCGCTGATAGTGGTTGTTACGGTTGTAGTATTGGCACATCCAGTTAATCCGAATGCGTTACCGAAATTAGTAATGTATCCGTCATTAGTACCACGAAGAGTCACTACACCATTGCTGATAGAACCGGAAATTCCGTATCCAGCGAGTTCTGCTAATACATCCCCAATGGTTTTGTCATTTGAAGCAGTGACCGTGAATGCACCACCTTCGTACACCCCTGTGATAGTACCCGCTTTAGCAATCTGCCCCATTGTTGTTGAGCCATCTGCGTTGAGTGTAACATTACGATTCTGTCGGTTAGATAGAGAATTTGAACCGCTGATACTGGTTGTTACGGTTGTAGTATTGGCACTTCCAGTTAAGCCGAATGCGTTACCAAAATTAGTAATATATCCGTCATTAGTCCCTCGAAGAGTAACCACCCCATTGCTGATAGAACCGGAAATCCCGTATCCAGCGAGTTCTGCTAATACATCGCCAATTGTCTTGTCATTAGAAGCCGTAACTGTGAATGCACTACCTTCGTACACCCCGGTGATAGTACCCGCTTTAGCAATCTGTCCCATTGTTGTTGAACCATCTGCGTTGAGTGTAACATTTCGATTCTGTCGGTTAGATAGAGAATTAAAACCGCTGATAGTGGTTGTTACGGTTGTAGTATGTGCACTTCCTGTTAACCCGAATGCGTTACCAAAATTAGTAATGTATCCATCATTAGTACCTCGAAGAGTCACGATACCATTTTCAATAGAGCCGGAAATACCATATCCTGCAAGCTCTGCTAATACATCCCCGATAGTTTTGTCAGCAGAAGCAGTGACCGTGAATGCAGCGCCTTCGTACACCCCGGTGATAGTACCCGCTTTAGCAATCTGCCCCATTGTTGTAGCGCCGTCAGCGTTGAGTGTAACATTACGATTTTGTCGGTTAGATAGAGAATTAAAGCCGCTGATAGTGGTTGTTACGGTTGTAGTATTGGCACCTCCTGTTAATCCGAATGCCTTACCAAAATCAGTAATATAGCTCTCGTTGCTACCATTGAATGTTATTACCCCACCATTGATAGAACACTGAATACCGTATCCTACCAGTTCGGTTAGTACATCTCCGACTGTTTTGGAAGTGGAAGCCGTAACAGTGAATGTATTGCCTTCATATACACCTGTAATCTTCGCATTGCTTGAATTGCCAACAATTTGCCCGGCGGAGTTATATAATGCAGTCATACTACAATCAGAGTTGATAGATTTAAGTTTTCTTACACTTAGTTCCTTTGAGTGTGTATTAGAGGTTTGCATTGTTTCTATGACTTTATAAGTAGAACCTAAACCTATACTAGCACCGCTTAAGCCCAGCGCAGATTTTACACCGTTTGACATTTCTGTGATATAACCGTCATTTGTACCTGTAATATAAGCTACGCCATCTCTCATAATTGCAGAGATACCGTATCCGCCGAGGGCAGAGACCATATCCCAAACAGTGTTGGTAGAATCTATCGATATAGTGAAGGCTTTTCCTTCATGATAACCTTTTATATATTCACCCGTGGCTGTGGCGGCAAGTCCCAGCTGCTCAAACGAGGATTGTAGAGTCATCTTCTCCGTGAGAGTGACCGGAGTTGTTGTAATTACACTTTCGGTTGTTGTTACAGTTACAGTTTCTGTCCTAGTGGTTGTAATACTAACTGTCTGCGTTGCTGTTGCAGTAACGGTGATTGTGCTGGATGTCGTTATTGTAGTAGTCGTGCCAGGAATTGTAATAGTTTCAGTTCCGGTTTTACTTGGTGTTTCTTCAATAGTTTGCAGGTTTGGACTAACACCCAGATTACTCGAACCACCTGTGTTGCTATTATTAACATCCCCTCTAAATAATTGACCAACGAAGTCTCCGGTGATTTCAATACTACGTCCACTTTCAAGTCTCGCTATTGCATTAACAGAACCATCATGATTTGTTTCAAGATAAATAGCAGAACCATGTGCTCCCAGTGCATTCAGTGTATTTGTAATATCATTCAACACAAATTGGAGTGTGTAATCTCCATATTCAAGCAGCGTTTGCGAAGTTCCATTAACTGTAATCGTAATATGAAATTCAGTACCTTGATGAGCATTACCACTTGAATCAAGGGCGCCAGGTCCTTTTATATGGGTACCACCAATGATAAGATCGCAAATACTTGCTGTTCCTGATGCTTCAGTTGTGCTATAAATAGTTGTATAAGTATCCCTGACGGTCGTACCACCACCTGTTACGGTTGTTGCGGTTCCCGCGACAGTCTGAGTAGAGAGTGTTGTAACCGTTATGACGGTAGTACCTGTTTCTGATATTGTTACTGTTTGCGTATAAGTTTGATTAACATCGTCTGTTGTAGTGTCATATCTTACTGACAGATATGTCCGCTGCGTACCGCTCATTTCTATGCCGACAGTCTTAGTAATAGGGGTATAAACTCTGCCAATACCTAATTCATCCAATAACTCGCCTTCGGCATAGTTACCTACAGTAGAAGTGAGGGTAATAACTCCGTCGACATATGTCCCTTGAATACCAAGAGTCTCAAGTCTTGTTAGTAAATCGCTAATAGACTCACCTTCGCTATGATCTATAGTAACAGTTCCAATTTCCTGACCCTTTTGATTATATACAGTGATCCAATACTTATCGTCAGCCAAACTTAAATGATCCCAAATACACTCATTTGCAGTTATGTATTCTGTGGAATAATAATATAACTTTTCTGTGCTTGCGCTGGTACCAATGGTAGTAGTTACAGTTGCTGTTGTTGTATTCGTAGAAATGCCCAGACTGGTGAGTAATGCGCCCTCTGCATACGCACCGTTGTTGGACGTAAGAGTAATAACTCCGTCTTCCATCGTACCTTGTATGCCGAGATTATCCAAAGCTTTGAACATTTGTTCGAAAGTAGTAGCGTTATTAACTGTAATACTTCCAACCGTTCCGCCGTCTTTGTTCTTAACTTCAATAACCTGATTACCGCTTACAGTTGTGAAGTTATTAATAACATCAGTTATTTTAGCAGTCTGATTTTCAACGTGGGTTAATGCGCTGGAAGTTGCTGTTGTACCAACGGTAGTAGTAATAGTTGCTGTTGTTGTATTTGTAGAAATACCCAGACTGGTGAGTAATGCGCCCTCTGCATAAGCACCGTTGTTAGACGTAAGCGTAATAACCCCGTCTTCCATCGTGCCTTGTATGCCGAGATTATCCAAAGCTTTGAACATTTGTTCAAAAGTAGTAGCGTTATTAACCGTGATACTTCCAACCGTTCCGCCGTCTTTGTTCTTGACCTCAATAACCTGATTGCCGCTTACAGTTGTGAAGTTGTTAATAACATCAGTAATCTTAGCAGTCTGATTTTCAACATGGGTTAATGCGCTTGAAGTTTTTGTTGTACCTGTTGTAGTAGTTACAGTAATAGTTGTTTTATCGGTAGAAATACCCAGACTGGTAAGTAAAGCGCCTTCTGCATAAGCACCGTTGTTAGATGTAAGAGTAATAACCCCGTCTTCCATCGTACCTTGTATGCCGAGATTATCGAGAGCTTTGAACATTTGTTCAAAAGTAGTTGTGTTATTAACCGTAATACTTCCAACCGTTCCGCCGTCTTTGTTCTTGACTTCAATCACCTGATTACCACTTACAGTCGTGAAGTTGTTAATAACATCAGTTATTTTAGCAGTCTGATTTTCAACATGGGTTAATGCGCTTGAAGTTGCTGTTGTACCTGTTGTAGTAGTTACAGTAATAGTTGTTTTATCGGTAGAAATACCCAGACTGGTAAGTAGCGCGCCTTCTGCATACGCACCGTTGTTGGATGTAAGCGTAATAACTCCGTCTTCCATTGTACCTTGTATGCCGAGATTATCCAGAGCTTTGAACATTTGTTCGAAAGAAGTTGTGTTATTAACCGTAATACTTCCAACCGTTCCGCCGTCTTTGTTCTTAACTTCAATAACCTGATTACCGTTTACAGTTGTGAAGTTGTTAATAACATCAGTAATCTTAGCTGTCTGATTTTCAACATGAGTCAATGCGCTTGAAGTCTGTGTAGTACCTGTTGTAGTAGTTACAGTTACTGTTTTTGTAACAGCGCTCATCCCCAGTTGTCCCAGCAAATCTCCGGTTACGTAGCTTCCGTTATTTGAAGTAAAAGAAATTCTTCCGTCATCCATAGAGGCTGTGATGCCAAAATTATCAAGTGCATTAAAGAATTCTTCAAAAGTTGTTGAGTTGTTAATGCTTACGGTTCCAATATTATTGCCTTCTGCATCATGTACTACAAGTGTTTTATCAGCAGGCAGCGTAATAAAATTATTCATGACCGAATCAAGAGATGCAATCTCTTCCTGTTTTGTATATAGGTTAGTTGAGGTAATATATTTACCGGAAACAGTTGTAACCAGTCCAAGAACTCCGCCGAGAGTGCCCGCAGAAGTAGAGGAGGTTAAATTAGCATTCTCAATATGAATTGTAGAATGGGTTTCATCAAACGAAGCAGAAATACCCGCGTTTTCTAATGCAGTAATTAATCCATCTACTGTCATTGATTGTGTTACATTAATAGTTCTGTTTTCTCCACGGACATTAAATACTGTATTCTGGGTTCCACTCAAACCTAAATCCTTTAATGTAGTGGATTTTGTTGCTGCAATCGTATTTGTAACAGTATATCGTAACGCTTGTGATTTTGCAGATGTATGTGCTACGCCTATCTGGTCGGCTGATATTGCAGGTGCACCATATAGAAGTGTCAAAAGGTTTGTGCCATGTTTATATCTAGCCTCGGTTTCTCTTATTGTACCGTTATTAATAAGAGCATTGACATCAGCATCAGATAATGTTTTAAAGCTGCCTCCGGTTATTTCAAGAACTCCATTTTCTTCATCAAGTTCAGAATAAATACCGAAGTTAGATAAATCAGCCATTAAGTTTTGAATTGTTTGACCTGAATAGATTTTTAAATATTGTTTTTGCCCCGCTGTATCCGTAACCTCCAAATATCCTTCGCTTACTTTTAAATCATCAACAAGTTTTGTATCAAGAGTCACTAGTTCAAATGTTTCAATTGTTTCTGTAAGCGGATTTCCGGTTGCCCATGCAGTATACGGTTCGCTGTTTAGCCCTAAAGCCTTAATAGCATCAAAGGTTCCGCCTGTAATTGTCCCGCCTGTAATCTCAATTCTGCCGTCACTCTTAAGTTCGGCACTCAACCCTGCATTTGAAATATTTGTAAGCAAATCTCCAAGTGTGCTTGTGGATGTTACAATAATGGTTTTATTCTCACCATTTGAATTCTTTAGAGTAACTGTCTGATTTCCGGTAATTGTTACTCCGTTACCAAGATCAACCAGTTTTGTGGCAAGAGTTGCAGCCGTAACAGTGGTTGCAATTGTTTGATAACTTAAGTTCCCGCTCTGCTGGTGATTTGCGCTGACAACTTCTTCAAATCCAAAAATTTCTTTTAATTTTGTACTGCCGTCATTTATAATTTCAGCATCGCTTATTGTAAAGCAACCTTCTTCATTAAGTGAAGCTTCAATATCTTTTGCACGTAAGGCAGTTATAAAATCATCCAAAGTAGTGTTCTGGTTGATTGAGAAAGTATAATTTGCTCCGTTTGCCTCAACTGTAATCGTGCCGTTCTGAACCCCGAGCTCGGAAAGTTTTGTAGAACCTGTTGCTGCACTATACTCTGTGCTTAATGTCTCATACTGTAATTGATTACTTGTATAACCTTCATTCACTCCTTCAAGATGCAGAGCATTTTTAATACCTGTATTGCCAATATCTTTGATATCATCGATGCCGACATCAACAGAAAATACACCTGTTGTTTTACTAAAAGATGCATTGATGCCTTTATCTTTTAGTTTCTCAATAAAAGACCCTATTGTGTCTGTATTCGTTATCTGGAGCGCCTTTTTGACCCCCCCCCCCCCGAGGGTCCCGTACTGAGATGGTTCCAGCCGTTACTCCAAGGCTAGCAAGCAGGGAATCTACAGTTGCGGTTGTTGTTTCAATAATCGTAGTAAAGAAGTTGACGCCACTGACGGCATTAGTATTACCGGCGAGTTGATTAACTTGTATTTGATAAACAGCTTCTTCGGCAGCAGTTGTTGCTGATGCTGTCAGAACATTCAAGTCTGCTGAAGTAGCAAGATTTTGAGCAAATAAATCTGTTGAAGCAATATTGAATTTTGAATCAGTAATTCTTTCAAGCACTGAACGGAAAGATGAGAAAAATGATTTTATGCCTTCAAGAGTATCTCTGGACAACACAATATTCTCACGTTGTTCTTCAAGCTTTGTTACTTTTGCTTGTTTAAGAGCTGTGAGAGATTCAATCCATGATGATGTATCCAAACCGGACGCTAATCCGCTAAAAGATATTGTCATTTATTGCAGCCTGCTTATTCTTTATTCTACTATATTTGTGTAGTTATGAATTGCAATATACCATATTTATATACTATTTGCAAGTTTTAAATTCCTAAAGAATTTTCCGCATCAATAATGTCGCGTTCTTTTAGTGCCATAAATGAATCAAATAAAGTTTCTTTTGCAGGTAATAATACTTTCTTTAGAGGAGCTAAATAATTGCTGACAAATCCTAATGCTCTTGTTACACCATCTCTTGTTCGTTCTTCCAATATAGCAAGTGAGGATGAATCATGCCCCCAAGTTTTAATATTTTTTGTCTGCGAGAAAAACGCTTCACAGGTACTGTAACCACGGCGATTAGCTTCCCAAAATAACTCGTCATTTAATCTTTTAGGTATTTGTGCTTGAAATGATACTGATGCAATCGGACTAACTTGCATATAAAACTCCTCTATATAATACAACACCTCTTAATTCTAGAGTATTTTAAAATACGTGTCAATTGTTCTTAATACTCTTTTTTAATTCTTTAATTTCTTTTTTACTCTTAGCCCTAAATTCCTTTTTAGCATTTTTATAGGCAGTTTTTTGTTCGGATGTTAATATTTGTTTGAATTCTTTTTCATAACCCTTTTTAATGTATGAAATCCGTTTTTCTACAACTTTAAAATCTTTTCTAACCGCATTAACTTTTTCTACCGTGCAATCATCACTTTTTGCAATTGTATCCAGTTTACTGATATTTAATGAAATTTCTTTTAATTCCGGTTCAAGTTTTTGATAAATTATGTTATCAATTTTATTAATTTCCTCTGTTTGGCTATCCGTAAGATTTAAAGTTTCATATATAGAATTTCTGTGTTGTTTGAATTTATCTAATAAATCATTGGAATCCTGTGCAAAAATAGGATTGGCTAACACAAATGATAATGTAATGAATAGAATATATTTTTTCATACCTGCTCTCTCCTTAATGATAGAATAGCATAAATCAACGAACCTTGTCATTAACGCCAAAAAGCTGTTTTACCAAAGCTTTAATAGTTTTTTTAGCTCCAATGTTACTATTTATTTGTAGTTCTTCTGCATTTTGTATCAGAATTTTAGCATATATGGGAGGTTCAATCAGTCCTTTTTCTCTTAGTGTGTATATTAATCGGTGAAACCCTGATTCAAAAGGTTTCATTTCAGGGTTTGTTTCTTGAACGGAAAGAGCTGCAAGTATAAGTTTTCCTGCACAAGTTTTTAATTGTTCATCTGTCGAAGCTTGTTTGAACCCCAGACTGGCAAATATTCCGCTAAATATTTCATCTTTGAAAAGATGGTCTTCTGATTTGTAGAAATCAATAGCTGTCATAGTTTGTTTTTCAGGATTAATTATTATATTCTTAAACCCGCAATCAAAACTCAAATCACTGTTATGTTCTGCTGTTTTTATTTGCTTAAACAAATCTGTAAATGCTTCAACAGGCATGTTTTCTATCATTAATGCGATTTTCTTATCTTCATTTTTCTTTCCGTCAAATGTAAATCCGGGGATGAATTTCATAATGGTGGCATTTTGAGCCAGTTTTGCCACAACATGGTTAGACCGGTCATCTTTATTTAATCTTTTGCTGAATCTTGAGAAAATTCTTCCAAATGAATCATGCGGAACTCTAACGCAATAGTCCGAATTCTCTATTTTCCAAACCTCTGCGTCTCCGCCCCGTCCAAGTTTATTTTCTTCTTTCATAAATGAGTTTCTGATTCGTTTGAAAATTTCATTTCTTGGTAAAGATAACAAATCTTCCGTTGATTTAATAAATAAATCCTGAGCAGGAGCAGGCAGTTTGTTTCTGCCTCCTTGGAATACAGCTGTTCGCGGATTCATATTATTTATATTTATTGTATTAAAAACAATTTGCATACTTTTATTAAACCATGTCAAAAAATTTTTTGCTTTTTTTAATAAGGGTCGGACGACAATCTCGTTACTACAGATGTATCAAGAGGCTACAGGTCGTCCTCATTGGCAGGACTATAAGTTGGTTGACTGGGTGTTAAGAATATGTAAAGAGCTCTAAAATCTGTGATACGATAAATATATCGAAGTAAAGGAGAGGAAAATATGATACCTATTTTAGATTCAAAAAGACAATACGCAAAAATCGGTGCGGAAGTTGAAAAAGCTGTGTGTGAAGTTTTACGTTCAGGTTCTTATATCTTGGGACCAAACTGTAAAGCTTTGGAAGTAGAACTTGCAAAATACATCGGTTGCAACTATACAGTAACTCTTAACTCAGGTACTGATGCGCTTCACTTAGCTCTAAGAGCTTTGGATATCGGTGCGGGCGATGAAGTTATTACAACAGCGTTTACATTTGTAGCTACAACAGAAGCTATCGGAATCGTTGGTGCAACTCCTGTTTTTGCAGATATTGATAAGGATACATTCAATATTGATGCTTCTAAAATTGAAGCTTTAATTACACCAAAAACAAAAGCTATTATTCCTGTTCACCTTTACGGTCAGCCTTGTGATATGGATATGATTATGGATATCGCAAAACGTCACAACTTATATGTAATCGAAGATTGCTGTCAGGCTATCGGTGCTAAGTTCAAAGGTCAAATGGTTGGTACATTCGGTGATATCGGATGTTACAGTTTCTACCCTACTAAAAACTTAGGCGGTATGGGTGACGGCGGTTTGATTACCGTTAACAGCGAAAACCTTAAAAACAGAATTATTGCACTTCGTAACCACGGTGGAGCTGTAAGATATTATCACGATGAAATCGGTGTAAACTCTCGTCTTGATGAAATCCAAGCCGCTATTTTAAGAATTAAACTTAACTATATTGATGAATGGAACTCTGCAAGAAGAGACCATGCTAAAACTTATAACGAGTTATTTGCAGGATGTTCTGATATCCAAACTCCAAAGGAATTAGATAATACTTATTGTGTTTACCACCAGTACACAGTAAAAATTCCTAATAGAGACAATATCCACAAAATGCTTCAAGAATCAGGAATCGGAGCTATGCTTTACTACCCTGTTCCGTTGCACTTGCAAAAAGTTCATGCTCATCTCGGATGGAAAAAAGGCGATTTGCCGTTTACTGAAAAGAATACGGAAATGGTTATTTCACTTCCAATGTTCCCTGAGTTGACTCTGGAAGAACAAAAAACAGTTGCTTCAACTCTTATTGAATGCATTGAAAAATCAAAAGCATTAGCATAAACTCTTTAGAATATTTAAAAAGCCTGACAGAATTTCTGTCGGGCTTTTGTTATATTTACAAATGTTTACAAATAGTGTATAGTAAAGTAAGAAGTTTAGATTAAGAGGAAGAAGATATGAGCAATATTGTTATTTATTCAACAAAACCAATGCCTGAATTAGAAGCAGTGCTTATGGATATTGATGAAGCTGATGTTAGAACGGTTGATATTAACCAGATGAAAGACTATGCGGTGACTAATCCGTCATTAATGATTGTTGAAAATATCGATGCTGCGAAAGATGCTTTGATGACTAACAAATTCCCTTGTCCGATTTTGTTCTTCGGGCCTGTAAGAAGAGATGTGACAGTTAGAGCGGAAGGTCATGATTTTATTGCTGATCCTTCCAATACTGATGAATTAATTGTTCGTGCTAATGCGCTTTTAAGAATTAAGCTTATTAAAGATAAATTGGAAAAAGTTAGTGCAACTGATGAATTAACAGGTTTGCATAACAGAAAATATCTTCAAGAACGTCTTGAGGAAGAAATTTCCCGTTCAAAACGTTATGGTACAAAGTTGTCTTGTATTCTTTTTGATATTGACTTCTTTAAGGTTGTAAATGATATGTACGGGTATGAATGGGGAGATATTCTTCTTCAGAAAATTGCAAATAAACTTGATGCAATGGCTCGTAAGGAAGATATTGTAACTCGTTACGGCGATGAAGAATTCTTGCTTGTACTTCCTAATACATCTGAAGAAAATGCCTTCTTGTTTGGAGAAAGATTCAGAAGAGAAGTTGAAAAGATGGAGTTTATTCCTGCGGGAGAAGAAGAAGCTCATAAAGTTACCATTTCGGGCGGTATTTCAACTTATCCTTGTATGGCTGATGTCGAAGAAGATGCAAATACTGTTATAAGATATGCTGAGCACGCTCTGTATAATGCGAAACACAGAGGTAAAAATAAAATGGTTCAGTTCTCGCAAATGAATTTGGAAATGTAAAACCTGCATGTACTTTTTTTCTTCTTTATTTGCGAGGCAAAGAAGAAAGAAAGTACCAAAGAAAGAAGAAAGCACGCAATGTCACTAAGCACTGCGTGCTTTTTGCTTAAAACTCCTTTAAACAAAGGATAACAAAATACCTGTAATGTAGTTTAATAAATAAAGAATAGTATAAAATCGGAGATAATTATGGATATATTTGCAGTTATAGGTATGTTTCTCGGGCTGGGGCTTATATTGCTGGGTCAGGCTATGGAAGGCGGTAACATCGGTCAATTGCTGCAAATTACAGCATTCTTTATCGTAATTGGCGGTACTACGGGTGCTATTGTATTAAGCTTTCCAATGCCAATGATAGTATCGGCTATAAAAATGCTTAAGAATGTCTATTTCCCGCCTAAAACTAATTTTGAAGCTCTTATAACCGAGTTGGGCGGTTTTGCACAAAAAGCAAGAAAAGAAGGTATTATCGCTCTTGAAAAAGAAGCAAATACTGCATCTGATCCTTTAATGACGCTCGGGCTTGGAGCTGTTGCCGATGGTACCGATCCGACTCTTGTTAGAGAGATGATGGAAAATCAGATAGAAAGACTTGAAGCTCATGTAAATGGCTGTGCAAAAGTTTTTGAATCCTTTGGCGGATATTCTCCAACCTTGGGTATTATCGGTGCCGTAATGGGCTTGATTCAGGTTATGCAGAATTTGTCCGATCCGTCTAAGCTGGGTGCAGGTATTGCGGTTGCATTCGTCGCAACAATTTATGGTTTGTTTGCTGCTAACCTTATTATGATTCCGCTCAGTTCAAGAATTAAATTTATTTTCCAAGATGTATTTTTATATAAAAACATGATTCTGGAAGGTGTTTTATCAATTCAAGCAGGGGAAAGCCCTGTATTGATTGAAAGAAAACTTCGTTCATTTATTTTAGAAGACGAAAAGGGTTCAAGCAGTAATGGCTAAGAAAAAGAAACATGAAGAGCATGAAAATTTAGAGAGATGGCTGGTTTCTTATGCCGATTTCATTACTCTGCTTTTTGCAACCTTTGTTGTATTATATGCTCTTGCTCAAGTTGATGCGACTGACTTTGCGCGTTTGGAAGAATCTTTAAAAACCGCATTTAATCAAAATACTTTATTTGATGGTCAGCAGTCCGTAATGGATGGTAGTGATTCAATTTTTGACCAGCAAACGGCTAATTCTTTTATACCGTCTTTGATGGTGGAATACATAAGCCCTAAGTACGAAAGCGACTCCTTTAAAGAAATTGATGAGCAGATTAAAGAACTGTCTGAAATGGGAGAGCTTGCGGGTATTAATTCTAAAATTACCGATAAAGGTTTGTTAATAACTTTTGATGATAAGTACCTTTTTGCTCCGGGATCAGCTTCTCTTGACAGAAATGCGCAAAAACTTCTTGATAAAGTAGGGGTTTTGATTTGTAAAAAATTTATTTTGCATAACATGATAATAGAAGGTCACACTGACAGTGATGCAATGTCAAGCAGACAATTTCCTTCTAATTGGGAATTATCAGGCGCCAGAGCTTGCTCTGTAGTAAGGTATCTTATCAGCAGATTCAAATTTTCGCCATCACTTTTCTCCGCAGTCGGTTATGCAGATACAAGACCGTTGGAAACTGCTATTTCACCTAAAGATCCTGCTAACAGAAGAGTTGAGATTCTTATTTTGAAAAATAAATATAAGAGTCAATTTGGTGCAAAAAACGATTATACATTGAGTTTGTCTAAATCACAGCAGGATGCTATTCAAAAACAGCGTGAAAATATTATTAAAAATGTTGAAGGAGATTCTATCTCATTAGCTGCCCGCAAGCTTTTAGAAGAAGCTCATAACAAAAAGCAAATTGAGAAGCAAAAGAGTGAAAAGCTTTCAAAACGTAACATGGAGCTGTATATTAATTTGGAACCGGAGGATAAAAAGACTGATTATGAAATGCCTCCTGTTGAAAAACGTGTGATTAAATTGGACACTAATATTCCGGAAGATGAGGATTTTGGTCTATGATAACACATGCGGTAGGTTTATCATTAGGTCCGACTTCTTCCGTCGAAAGCGGTGTTGCAGTAAGAGAAGTTCAAACAGGGAAATTAATTCATCTTGATAAATTATATTCAATGAATGATGTTACTTTGTTTTTTGAAAACTATCCTTCCGTAAAGAATTCTGTTATTACGGTATCACTTCCCTGGGATAATACTATGTTGGAAGGTAAATGGCGGGTGCTTTCAAAACCTTATCAAATGATTCATACATTGGGGCATTTTCCTAATCATGATAACTGGATGCAAAGATTTTCAACCCGCGGAAGTGATTTGTTAATGAGTTTAAAAGAGCAGGGCGGAGATGTTTCGAGATTTGAAGTTTATTTGACCCGCCAGAAGTTGAATCTTTATTCTAACTATAAAGAGCGCTCGTCTGCTGATTGCAAATTTCTTCAATCTGCTCTAAAATTTGAGTACGGGTTTGATGAACTCCCTGCAAATATGCTTCCTGTAGCTCAATTGGAAGCTATAGTGGGAACAGTTCTTGCTTGTGAAAAACTTAATAACAAAACCGGTAAAATCTTTGATTTTAAGGGATTAGATGTTATTAACATACTTTAATCTTGTAAATATTTGTAAACACATGCCGAAAAATAAGCAATTTGCAAGATTTATAAACGTTAAGTCAGTGTATTATAATACAGATTGGGAAAGGAATTATTATGGTAAATATTCAACCGCTAGATGCTCAAAGTGCTAATTACAGTGCAGTTAAGGTTCGTGTTAATGACGCGAAAACTTATAATTTTAACGATACAAATAATAACAACGGCATCTATAATGCGGCTGATATTGAAGTTAACAGACCTGCGGTCTATACTTATCCCGATGCAAAAGAACTTATTACATATAAAATGGCTCAGATAGCTCCTGTTAATGTTCCCAAATCATTACCTGTTCCCGAACCAAATGTGACAACAACAGAAGCTGAAAAAGAATTGAGTTTTCATGGAATAAATTTTAAAGCATCTCCTAATAAAGTTGAAATTATCCCGCCTGTAGAAATCAAGCCTGATGTTGATATTCAGTCAATTGATAATAACCTGCACTCATCCGATTTGGATGTTCAGGCTAAGCAGATGCACGATATTGTAAAAACGGTAGGAACATCAAAAAACGGGGCGAAGGATTTTGTAGCACCGGAACTTTTTGAATCTTTAATAAAAATTATTAAGAAGGATACTACAGGACTTGCTAAACCAACCGCTGAACAAAATGATGCAAGACAAAAACTTAGAGAAAATTTGATAGCAGCAGATAAAGCTTTTGCAGAAGGTGTTGACCCTAAAGACTTTAAAATGCCTCATGATATGTCGGAAGATGAAACAAAACTTGCTTTGACCTTGACTCCGTTTGAGCAGGTTGAACGTAATAAAACTTATGCTTTAGCAGTAACAGCATTGTTAGCAAAAGCGTATGCAGACGGTGTTGAAGAACAAACAGGAAACGTGGTTCCGCTTACTGATTTGCCGGGTGCTTCTGCAATGGTAGATACTCTAAGACATGAGAATAATCCTGATGTTAAATTAACAGCTCTAGATTCTTTGAGATATATTTCAAGACCTGAATATAAAGAAGAATTGATTACGATTTTTACTTTAGCAGCTCAGGATAAAGACCCTAAAGTTGCTCAATATTCAGCTATAATGGCAATGATGCTTGCGGGAGTTAATCCTGAAGATATAAATCAGGCAGCATAAAAAAAAGAGGTGTCGTATGACACCTCTTTTTTTATTTGTGAGCACCGCTATGAGTAGCTTTGTATTTTTTCTTTCCGTCTTTTTTCATTTGTTTAAGAATTTTTTTCTGGTCTCTTGTTAAGATTGATTCAAACTCTTTGAAATTAGATTTTCTGATTTCCATTGCTTGTTTTTCAAGTTCTTTTAATTCAGCTTCGATAACAGCAAGTTTTTCTTCCTGCATTTGAACTGCAATTCTTGAATGTTTAACAACTTCTGCTTCCTGTCGTTTAGCTTTAATCTGATCCATAACTGGTTTCATTTTTTCATGACCTTTGATACGAAGTTCGCGAGCTTGAACCTTTTGTTCTTCAGTAAGCCCGAGTTTCTTTTCAAACGCAGCTTCGCGAGCTTTTCTAATTTCCTGCATGTTAGCTTGTTTAGTATTCACAGGTGTCGGTTTAACTTGTTGTTCAGCTGCAAATGCCCCCGCAATTGTGATTCCGAATGCAAACATAAGTACTAATAGTTTTTTCATAATGATACCTCTCTATAGTAAATCTTCTAATTTTATAGCTAATTCTTTTTTTGCGTTGTATATTCTTGATTTAATTGTGCCGATAGGGCAGTTGAGTTTTTTAGCCGCATCTTCGTATGTGTAACCGTTGATTTCGCAAAGCATTATTGTTTCTTTCAGCTTTGGTTTAAGTTCTTCGATTGCAGAAATAATTCTTTTTTGTCTTTCTGATGCTATTACGATTCTATCGGGTGATGAGTTTGTGTCTTTAACATTGCCAAGCATAACATCATCGGACGTTGTGTTAATTGAGTTTTTAAAGTATGCGGATTTAAGATAATCTTTAGACACATTTTTAGCAATTGTGTTTATCCAGCTTTTGAAATTTCCGCGTTCTTCGTATTTGTCTGCGTTTTTCCAAGCTTTGACGTAGACTTCCTGTTCTAAATCTTCATTATCCTGATTAGTTATTAAACGTATTATATTTTTTACATTTTGTTTGTTAGCTTTAATTAATTCGTTAAAGTTCATTCATCCACCATAATAAGCCCGTAAGAATCCACGGGGAATCCGAGATCTTCTGCTGATAATGTGTCTCCGTATGCAAGAATATCACTCAAATCGGAATCCATTGCGGTAACACAAAATGTTGTGCTGAAAACTACTAAAAACAGAGCAGCACAAACAGCACGAAGTCTTTTTAGTTTTCTTTGCTTAGCCTTGTAATAAAACTTGACTTCTCCGAGCAGGTCAGAGACTTTTTCCATTTTCTCGTGTTCTTTTTTGCACTCATCGCATTCTTCAATGTGCTTTTTTAGAGTTTCTTCATCTGAGAAGACAAATAAACCTTCATATTTTGAACATTTGTTATCCATAATTCTTACCTCTTGTACTAATATAACGAGTTAAAAACAAAAATGTTCAATTGCTTTTACAAATCCGTCGTTATAAACAGTATCAGTAATATAATCAGCCTGTTTCTTGAGTTCTTCCGTTGCGTTACCCATTGCAATCTTTATTCCGCCAGCTTTAAGAAGCTCGATATCGTTGTTTTGGTCTCCGATTGTGAGGATTTCTTCCTGTTTAAGATTCCAGTGTTTTTGTAAAAATCTTACTGCGCATGATTTTGATGCTTCTTTGTTAGAAAATTCCAAAAAGTATGGAGTTGATTTAACTATGTATAAATCAGGAAAAATAGCAGGAAGCTCTTTTTCATATTTGTCGATTTTTTCAGGTTCATCATAATTAATTGCCAACAGTTTGTTTATTTTGTTTTTATTTATTTCGTCAAAAGCTTTAACTTCATAATGAGTGTGAAGATTATTACAGTACCTTTGGACTTCGTAGCAAACTTTTTCGGAATATAAGATATCATCATTATAGAGATTAATATGTATATTTTCTTTTTTTGCCCATTCAAGAACTCTCTCTGTCTGGTCTTTGGTTAAATAGCGTTCATAAAGAGTATTCCCTTTATCTGAAACCAGCCCTCCTTGATATGAAACAACCGGAGTATCAAGTCCAAGGTCTTTTGCAATGAGCTTTGCAGCTGCATTCATTCTTCCTGTAACAAGAACAACTTTTATGCCTTTTTCGCATAATTTTCTAACACAGTTTTTAACACCCTGTGTAAACTCTCCTTCAGGAATCAAAATAGTTCCGTCAATATCTGTTGCAACAAGTTTAATCATAATAGAATTGTATAGAAAATGTTAAAAAAACGCAACACAATGTATATTGTGTTGCGTTTTATATATCTGTATTATAGCATATAGCGCAACCTTTGTGAAGCTCTGCCCAAAACAGCCGTATTTTACTTTTTGGCTCAATTCGTTTATTTTAGGGCGTTTATACCTGTTAAAAAAACGCAACACAATATACATTGTGTTGCGTAATTCAAAAAATAAAGAGCGATACATAGCGAGGTATAAGAATGAAAAGATTAAACGGTTTTTCACTTATGGAAATGATGGTAGTACTAACAATCGTTGCAATTGTAGCAGCTGCATCCGCTCCAATGGTGAATAAAAAAATGGTTAGAGCAGCCGGAGACGGCTCACCATGGCAATGGGCTGCCGGAGGCGGAACATCTATCGGCTACAACTTTGATGAGGAAGGAAGAGAAACTAAAACTGCAAGTATTGGTGTTTTAAGGGCTCCTGAGGCTGTTAGCAATGCGCGTTTATATATTGATACGCAGTCTGATGCAACTCCTCATATTGCTTTTGGCAGAAACAGATCAAATATTTTCAAACTTATTGCAGGGGGCGATAATAATAATCTTTGGTTGAGTAACGAGAATATACCTAATAATAATACAAATAATTCAGTTGTGTTGGGTAATAATGCACTTGCGTATAGTAGTGCATCAGTTGCAATCGGTCGTGGAGCTCAAGCAAAAATGGGCAGTCAAAACTGTGTAGTCATAGGTTCAGGAGCATCTGCATCTAATCATACTCAGGTAGTAATCGGGAACGGAGCTTCTTCTCCTTCGGTTAGAGCTGTTGCTATTGGTAGTGATGTTACTGTTGGACCAAGCGGTGAAGAATCAGTTGCTATTGGAGCAAATTCAAGTGTTCAAAGCGGTTCATGTTCAATCGCAGTTGGACGTTATGCTTCAACAAGAAGTGCCGGATCTATTGCTTTAGGGAGCAGATCAAGTGCAAGCGGTGAAAACTCAATTGCTATAGGCGGGTGTCCTACAAACACAGGTAATGGAGCAAGTGCTTCTGGTATTGGTGCAATTTCGATTGGTCAGGGTGCCAGTGCTACAGCCTCAAGATCTGTTGCTATCGGTCAGGGTGCTAGTGCTACTACCCCTAATACAATTGTGCTTGGTACTGCTACTGACATAGTGCGTATTCCTGGAAATATTGAGATTACCAATTTAACTCTCAGAGGAAACCTTGTAGTTGAAGGTGATACTTTATTAGGCGGTAATAAAGGTTCAAAAACTTACTTAAGAGAAGACGGTACTAATAATTGTTGGAGAATTACAAGATTTAGAGATACTTATAGCAAAGTTGACCGTCAAGGTAACAGGGGCTCAATTACAGCTTTTGATATGGCTAGAGATTTAGGCGGAGTTACTTTAAACGGTAAGAAATATACTGATGCCGGCAGTGTTTCAACCGGAAAGAATGAAGAAGATATTGATAATGAAACCACAGCTGCTTCTTCTGCGCAGATTAAAGAATTAGAACAGAAAAACAAAGAATTGGAAGCAAAAATTGCGGTTTTATCAAGCAAAATAGACTATTTGGCTAAGAATATGAAGTGTTGGAGCGATAGTGACCGTATAATGTTCTATGCATTGTTCCGCAACAAATAAAACAAATCTTTCAGCGGGATATTATTGCTACAACATTTATAACGGCGGAGTGAACTCAACATTCCGCCGCCCGCGTTTTTAAACCTTTTTAACTAAAGTTAAGAATTGTAACAATTTTCCTTAAAAGTTAAAGTTTTGCTTCAAAAAAGCCGTAATACATAGAAAAGGGACAACTTATAAAGGAAAGCGATTTAACTTATGGGAATGGCAGCATCACAATGTAGATTTCTACAGTTAACAAGTCGAAAAAATGATATCGGCTTGCAGCTTACCCGTTTGTCTAACGAGAAGGTTTCGCTTTCACGTGAAATGCAGAAGGTTTCACGTAATTATCAGGACGCTTTAAATACCAAAACCCTGAAATGGTCTAATAATGCAGGTGTGTCTTATGTTGATTTGAGTTATTCAAACTTAATGACTCCAAGTGCTATGAACCAACAAAATCCTTATGTATTGACAGATTCATCAGGAGCTGTTGTAATAGCTTCAAATTATCAAAAATATGCAGAAATGATTTCTCCAAATGGCGCAGCAGGCGGTAATTGGGAAAGTAATAGAACACAAATCCTATCTGAATTAACAGGTATTGATACAAGCAAAATAGAAACATACACAAAATATCAGGCTAATCTTGATTCTGCACAGGCTGAGTTGGATGGATTATACGATTACAAAGAAAGAACAATTGATCCAATGATGAAAAAGTTTGCAGGTAAAAACGGAACAGCCGGTCTTCTTGAAAACCTCGGTTCAACAACCGGTGGTGGAAGTTTTGCTTCTAAAGGCAACTGGAAAGATGCATATAGCTCAGGAGATTCAATTAAGATTTCAGGAGCTTCTGAATTGCAAGGTATTGGAAATCAATTGAAAAAACTTGCTGCTTTTTTCCCTGATATTGAAACTAAAGATTTTGAGCAAGGTGTTGATAATGCACTTGCCGGTGCAAAAACTTCTATTAACAACGGTACAGAGCTTCCTTCCGGAGGTATGGTTACAGGCTCGAAAGATAACGGCTACGAAGTTAATGTAGTTTCTCTCGTAAATATGGTTTTGTCAACAGCAGGTGCTTCAAAAGCAGAAGATAACGCATACTCAGGTTCAAGTAAAGTTAACTACGAATGGTATGATACTACTTCTGAACATTATACTGCTTGGAATACTGCGCATGAAACTTGGCATAAAAACGAAGAAGCTGGGCTTGCTAAATATAATGCGGCAGAAACTGCTTTAGCAGGGCTTTTCTCTGCTTCCGAAGAAAGAGAAATCGCTTTTTATGATGCTATTTTCTCAGCAATTGCAGATAAAGGCTGGACATATAATGATAAAGTAAAAGATACAAGTTATCTTAATGATATGCTTCAAAACGGCTCTTATACCCTGACTACAATGACAAAAAGTTTGTATGCAGACGGTAAAAATACTGATGGTTCAGCCAGATTCAGCTACGAATATTCTACTGATATTGCAGTTAACAACACACATGTTTATACCGTTAATGACAGTGATGTTCAAAATGAAGCACTGGTTGAATACGAACATCAGAAGAGCATTATTAACGCTAAAGAAACACGTATCGATACCAGAATGACAGATTTGCAGACTGAACAATCTGCTATTCAACAAATGCTTCAAGGTATAGAACAGGTTTGCAACGACAATATTGAACGAACATTTAGTATATTCTCTTAAAATCTGAGTATGTTTATGATACCCTGATTACATAGGGGTATTTTTAAATGTTTGAATCATTATCAGATAAATTACAGGATATAATTGCTAAAACTTCGGGGCAGAGTGAATTAACTCAGGAAAATATGCAAGATGCTCTTCGTGAGATAAGACGTGCTCTATTGGAAGCTGACGTTAACCTTCGCGTAGTTAAGTCTTTTATTTCAAATATTAAAGACAGAGCAGAAGGCGAAGACGTAATTCGCGGCGTTAATCCTTCACAGCAATTGGTAAAGATTGTTCATGATGAGTTGATTAATCTTTTGGGTAAAGAAACAAATCCGCTTAATTTCAGCGGCAGCCCTTCTTTAATAATGATGCTCGGTCTTCAGGGTTCGGGTAAAACAACTTCTTCTGCTAAATTAGCGGTAAAACTAAAAAAAGAAGGTAAAAATCCGCTTCTTGTTGCTTGTGACGTTTATCGTCCGGCTGCGATTACCCAATTAAAAACTCTTGGTGAACAAATCGGTGTTGAGGTGTTTTCTGCTGACGGAAATGATGTTCAGAAAATTATCAACAGTGCAATAGCTTATGCAAAAGACAACGGATTTAATGTTCTTATTTTAGATACAGCCGGTCGTTTGCAGATTGATACCGAAATGATGGCAGAGCTGCTGCTTATTGATAGAGTATTCAAACCTGCTGAGAAACTACTTGTTATCGATTCTATGACAGGTCAGGAAGCTGTTAATGTTGCAGAAAACTTTGATGCACAGCTTTCAATTACAGGTCTTGTTTTAACCAAGCTTGATGGTGATTCCCGCGGTGGTGCTGCTTTAAGTATTGTTTACTGTACAGGAAAACCTATTAAGTTAACCGGTACAGGTGAAAAACTTAATGCTCTGGAAGATTTTTATCCTGAAAGAATGGCGGATAGAATTCTTGGTATGGGCGATATTGTGTCGCTTGTTGAGCGAGCTCAGGAAGTTTTTGATGAAAAAACATCTCTGGAAATGGAAAAGAAAATGGCTAAAGCAGAGTTTTCTTTCAATGATTTCCTAAAAATGCAGGCTCAAATGAAAATGTTCGGTTCAATGGATCAACTTCTCGGTATGATTCCTGGGTTGAAGATGTCAAAAGATGACAGACAGATGATTTCTCACGAAGGAGAAAAACAGTTCAAAAGAATTGAAGTCTTCATTCAGTCAATGACACCTGAGGAGCGTGAACACCCTGAATTAATGAATTCTTCCCGCAAAAAACGCATAGCTCAAGGTTCAGGAATTCCTATTCATGATGTTAATTTATTTATTAATCAATTTGAGCAGATGCGCAAAATGATGAAAGGAATGTCAGATTTAAAATCCAGTATGGGTAAAATGGCAGGCAAATTTGGTGCGCAAGGTGCAGGAAAGCTTTCAATGCATCAAATGATGAAAAATATGAGGCGATTCAAATGAAGCTGATTGTCGGACTCGGGAATGTAGGTAACAAATATACTTTCACAAGACACAATGTTGGTTTTATGCTTGCTGACAGTATTGCGTTGAATAATAATTTGTCTTTTAGAGAAAATACCCGTTTAAAATGTTTAATGACAAATCTTCGTAACGGCGTGGATGATTATTTAATCATAAAACCAACCACATTTATGAATCTGTCGGGGGAAGCGGTTCGCGCGGTTATGGATTATTATAAGATTCCTGTTGAGGATATTCTAATCGTGTATGATGATTTGTCACTTGAACTTGGGAAAATCAGATTTCGTGCTAACGGTTCTGACGGCGGACACAACGGGATAAAATCCGTTATTCAGCATCTGGGTACAAAAGATGTTGCGAGACTTAAAATCGGTATCGGACCGCAGCCAAATCTTCCGTCAGAAGTTTTTGTACTCCAAAACTTCTCAAAAGAAGAACTTGAAACTCTAAAAGGAGTTTTATCAACAGCAAAGAACGGTATAGAATGTTTCTTTAAAGAAGGAATTGCCGTTGCGCAAAATAAATTTAATTAAATTATATGGACGCATCTTGGTTATTCCCTCTCCTTGGGGGAGGGCTAGGGTGGGGGCTATCCCGTAGGGAAAAAGGAGCAAAAATGAAATTAGCAGAACAACTAGAAGAACAAGAAAAATATGAAGAGGCTTATGCCGAATATAAGAAAGAACTTTCTAATAAAGCTGATGTTGATTTATTAACCAAGCTGGGTCACCTTGCCTTAATTCTTGATAAGAAAGAAGAGGCAAAAGCTTTTTATGCAACAATTCTGGATCTTGATCCTCCAAATATTCTTGCTCACGAACAGCTTATTGATTTGTTTGTGCACGAAGATAAATTCAAATATTATTTGCTAAGAGGAAATCTGCATGCGCTTCAACAACAATTAAGCCATGCTAAAAGTGATTATAAAAAAGCAATTGATAATGCAAAAGACCAAACCGAAGCTCTTCCTGCAAGGTATTTGTTTGCAGGTATTGCAGAAGGTCAGGAAAAATATCAGGAAGCTATTGATGAATACTTAAGAATAGCGGATTATGATGAAGAAAACCCTGTTGCATATTTGAAACTTGCTGAATTATACGAAAAGACAGAAGGTATTATTGCTTCAATTGAAATTCTTGAACGCGGTTTAAGAGACCATAATTTTGAAGGTTTTGATGAGATGCTTGCTGGATATTATATTCGTAATTCTCAGCCTGATAAAGCGTTAGAGCTTACTAAACAGGATTTAACAAAAGCTCGTGCCCTGATGGATTTGGAAAGAAATGATGAGGCTTTTGAAATCTTAGATAAAGTCAGAGAAACTTATAAAAACCAACCGGTTTTACATTCGCTTCTGGCTCAGTATTATTTCCAAAAAGGAATGAAAAACGAGGCTTTCAATGAGATTGATGAGTATGCAAAACTTGATCCGAATTCTCCTCTGATTTATCAAATGAGAGCTTTGATTTATGAAAACGAAGGCGATTCGTTTAACGAACATGTTAACTGGGGTAAATATAATATTCTTAAAGGCGAAAAAGAAGTAGCATTGAATGAATATTTAACAGCATATCAGTATGATAATTCTAATGTTGAACTTATTGAGACAATAGCGGTTCAACTTGAGGGAATGAAAGATTTTACAAAAGCATGTGAGTTTTACGAAAGACTTGTAGATTTAGAACCGAAGAACGCTAATGCATTGCAAAAGCTTGCAGTATTTAGGGACTCTATTGGCGATTATTCAATGGCTTTAGAATATATGGAAAGACTAAAAGAAGTTGACCCGAGAAACCAGTTTGCAGCTGATAACTTTGATAAGTTCAAAGAAAGAGCCGAAAACGGCGGTGGATTTATGTCCATGTTAAAGAGTATTTTCGGGAAAAGAATGTAATAAAAAAGGGTCGGTTTTAAACCGACCCTTTTTTATTTATAAACCAAAATTAATTTTAGTCAGCAGTACGAAATGAATATAGTATGCATAAGCGATTCCGCAAAGTGCTCCTACTACAACCTGCAGCGGAGTGTGACCTAATAATTCTTTTAATTTTCCGCCAGCTTCAACAAGGTCTTGTTTGTATAAATCCATTATGATTTTATTCAGGCATGCTGCTTGTTTTCCTGCTGCACGTCTGACACCTGCCGCGTCGTACATTACGATGAACGCGTAACCTAATGCAATTGCAAATTCAATTGAGCTGAATCCTTTAATCAAACCAACAGCGGTAGATAACCCCATAACACCTGCTGCGTGAGAGCTTGGCATTCCTCCTGTTGTTGTGAATAATCTCAAATCAACTTTTCTTTTCATTATTAAATGTAAGAAAAATTTTGCTACCTGCGCTAATACTATACCTGAAAACGCAACAAATATTACCTCGTACCCCGTACCGTAAATTAGATTATAATTCATCTAGACTCCTAAAATTCTATCCCTTAACTTATTTAAAATCTCTGTAAATATTTCAGAATTGTACTTTTCGATTATACCATAACATTCCTGAATTAGCGAGTGGAATTTATTTTTAGCTTCTTCAAGTCCGTAAAGTGAAACGTATGTTAGCTTTCCGCTGTTTTTATCTTTTCCTACTGTTTTTCCTAATTCCTCAAAAGAAGATATTTCATCCATAATATCATCATAGATTTGGAACACTAGACCAAACTTGCTTGCAAACTCGTCTAATTTCTCTAATTCCTTTTCCTCTGCTCCTGCAGCAATTGCACCGCTTCTTATTGCCAGACGGAATAAAGCGGCAGTTTTGTTCATGTGTATAAAATCAAGAGTTTCCTCAGGAGATTTAACCAATTTACCCCCCTCTGATTCAATATCAACAACCTGACCTGCAATAAGTGCGTAAGCTCCGCCCCATTTAGTGAACTCATGAACAAGCTTGAGCACTGTTTCAGTGCTTAAATCTTTGGATTTTTCTATTATAAGCTGCGGAGCGAATGTCAAAAGTGCATCTCCTGCAAGAACCGCGTTAGCTTCTCCAAAAACCTTGTGGTTAGATGGTTTTCCGCGTCTGAAATCATCGTTATCCATACATGGCAAATCATCATGGATAAGACTTTGAACGTGAAGCATTTCTATAGCGCAAGCCATCGGCATTGCTTTTTCTATATCACAGCCTAACATTCTTGCTGTTTCCAAGCACATAACAGGGCGAAGGCGTTTTCCCGGAAGCATAAGCGTGTATTTCATAGACTTAAAAATATCCTCGGGATAAGTAATTGGCATATATTTATCCAAGTGTTCATCAACAAGTTTAATCAAGTTCTTCATGGTCTATATCCTTATAAATATTTTGTTTTTGAGTATTTCTTGCACTCTGACGTTTGCGGGAGCTGATTTTGACCGCTGTTTTTGAGTGTGTCTGCTTGTGTGTGCTTTCGGTTTTTACACCTTGATATTTAACTTTTTCTTTGTATTCTTTTGCTTCTTCAACGAACGCTATGTAGCTTTCGTAGCGGGTCATATCAATTTCGCCTAAATGCGCTTTTACAGCGCAGTCTGTCTCGTTTATGTGCAAGCAATCCTGAAATTTACAATGTTCTTTATATGGGTGAATTTCAGAGAATAATGTGTCGACATCGTGCGGGAGCAAGAAATCGAATTTAAGATTGCTAAACCCCGGGGTATCTACAATTCTTGTATCTTCAGCAATTGTGATAATCTCGCTGTGGCGGGTTGTGTGCGTTCCGCGTCCTGTTTTTTCGCTGACTTCTTTTGTACGGAGGTTTACACCGCTTACTGCATTGATTAAACTGGATTTTCCGACTCCTGATGAGCCGCAGAGAACGGAAGTTTTACCTTTTAGGATTTCTCTGAATTCATCAAGCCCAAATCCTTCCAGAGCTGATGTAAACAAAATATCAAACCCGAGCGGTTCATAGATTGAAAACACTTTTTCGATTGTTTTGTCGTCGTCAGACAGGTCATTTTTGTTAAAGCAAAGAACTGTTTTTAGATTGTGATATTTTGCAAATGCAATGTAGCGATTTAGCTGTAAAAAACTTAATTCAGGTTCTTTAACCGCAGAAATAATTATAACCTGATCGACATTTGCAACTGTCGGACGTGTAATAAAGTTCTCGCGCGGAAGAATCTTTACAATTGCGCCGTTTTCAAACTCGACAAAATCTCCTACGTAAACTTTTTGCTTCTGTTTTTTTATAACTTCACGCAGCTTGCATTCGTATGTTTCACCGCTTGCTTCTACATAATAAAAATCAGAATGAATTTTAAAAATCTGTCCCTTTTGCATAGGATAATTTTAACATAAAAATCTTTAAGTCTTCATTAAAAGCTTATAGGTTTCAATGTTTAGAATAAAACAGATAAATTTACACATGATTTATGTAAGTTTAAAGAAGAAGAGCCTGTTAAAGATGTCTTTTTGTCTAAGATTACACCAATTGATAAGAATACGATGTATATAGATGGAGATTAATCAAGCTTATCATTATTAATAAAAAACTTATAAACCTCAGTATCTAGGGCGTCGGCAATTATTATGAGTCTTTTTATGCTAGGAGTTTTCTTTCCACGCTCGATTTCAGACAAATAGTCTTTAGATATGTCAGTCAATTCTCCTAGCTTTTCTTGAGATAGGTTCTTTAATTTTCTGTAATATCGTAAATTTTTGCGTAAAATTTCTAGTGTGCTATTTGTCATTTCATCATTGTATTTTTATACAAATAAAAATGTAACAGGCATATAGCACGACAATTGGCGATTTTTTATTCGCTATATAACTATTTTAAAATATTCAAATTTGTTGTATAATATTAATATAGATTATGAAGGAGTAGGGATATGGCAACATACGAAGGTTTATTAACTGTCACAAATGAAAAATTCTGCATTATTATATCAAGATTCAATGAGTTTATCGGCTCAAAATTATTAGCTGGTGCAATTGATGAACTGAAACGTCACGGTGTTGCTGAAGATAATATTGATGTTGTTTGGTGTCCGGGAGCTTTTGAAATTCCTTTGGTTGCTAAAAAATGTGCATCTTCAAAAAAATACAATGCTGTTATTACATTAGGTGCTGTTATTAAAGGTTCAACTTCTCACTATGATTATGTTTGTGCAGAAGTTTCAAAAGGTATTGCGTCAGTTTCTCTTGAAACAGGAGTTCCTGTGATATTCGGAGTGCTTACAACAGATAATATTGAACAGGCTATTGAAAGGGCAGGTACAAAAGCAGGTAATAAAGGTTCTGATGCTGCGAAGGCTGCTATTGAGATGGCAAGTTTGATGGAAAAAATAAGTTAACGAGTTTTACCCTTCGCCCCTTGCGGGAGAAGGTGGGTGGAACCCGGATGAGGGGAAAATCGAGGAAGCACCCTCATCAGACCTCCGGTCAGCTTCTCCCGTCGAGGGAGAAGCACGAGACGAGTATTCTAATGAAAGGTTAGGTGTGTGTATGAGCGAAATTATTACTGAGTACAGAAATGAGAACACAAAAAACATTGATTTACTCTCTACAATTGATATTGTGAGAAAAATCAATGAAGAAGATCAGATTGTGGCACGTGCTGTGGAAGATGAGAGTGCTAATATCGCTCGCGCAGTTGATATTATTGCAAAACAATTCCTTGTTGGTGGTAAATTATACTATTTTGGAGCGGGAACATCAGGACGACTCGGGGTTTTGGATGCTTCTGAATGTCCTCCTACTTTTGGAGTTACTCCTGATATGGTAACAGGTATTATTGCAGGCGGAGAGAAGGCGCTTCGTTTGGCAGTAGAGGGTGCAGAAGATAATTTTGAACTTGGTGTGGAAGATGCACAAATTCTTGCAAAAGAAGATGTTTGCGTTGTGATTTCAGCAAGCGGAAATCCTAAGTATCTTTTAGGTGTGCTATCTCATGCCGAAAAACTAGGATGTAAAACAATTGCAATTACTTGTAACCACAAAGCAGCTATCTTGGAAGAAGTCGGACTCGGTATTTGCGTTGAAGTCGGTCCAGAGGTAATCGCGGGCTCAAGTCGTATGAAAGCAGGAACTGCTCAAAAAATGGTTCTTAATATGCTTACAACAGGCTCAATGATTAAAATCGGTAAGACCTACGAGAACTTTATGATTGATTTAATGCCGACAAATGAGAAACTCAAAGACCGTGCAATTAGAATTGTTTCACAGATTGCGGAAGTTAATTCTTCTACTGCGCTACAAACACTTTTAGAAGCTGATTGGTCGGTTAAAACAGCAATTTTAATGCTGAAATGCGGATTAAGTAAAGACCACGCAACGGTTCTTTTGAGAAAGAGCTGCGGAGTTTTGCGTCGTGCTTTGGCGAGCTTTGCAAGAGCTTAATTCATAAAGTTTTGGCAAATGCCGTTTTGAGCGTTTTTCCAAGCTTCTTTGATATAGTTAAGTTCTGAACGATTCTTTTTGTATTTTTTGCATACATCGTTATAGTAATATTCAATGTCTTTCATAGCTTTCTGTCTGTCTTCAGGAGAAAGGTCGCGCATTGAAGAAATAAGTCTGTAATAGTTTCTTTTATGCAGACCTTTTAATCCTGTTTCGTAAATAAGCTTGGAAACACAGCCTGCGTAATCTTTGTTTTCTAGACATTGTTTGATTTGAGGGGTTAAAGTTTGTTCTTTACAGCCTTCAAATTTTTCCAAGCCAAGCCCTTTTTCTAAACCTTTGTTAAAGACTATGTCGACGATAGCATCTTGTATTGATTGCGGCGCATTTGTAAATGCTTCTCCATAATAAGCAGCTGCGTCAGCTCTTGCGCTGATAATATCTGCTGCCAATAATTCATAAGCCTGATTATTGCTGATTTGAATATTATTTCTATTGGCATTTGTCATAATTTGACCAAAAACTCTTCCCGTATGGCCGAAACCTATTGTAAGTGTTCCGTCAGGTTTCTTTTCTCTGCCTTTGATTGGAACAGGATATCCGTTATCATCAATAGTTTCTTTTTCATCATCATAAGGAACTTTTGCTGCAATTCCATTCTTGCCTTCGATACGGAAAAGGATATCTTCAACGTATTCTTTGCTGACTCCTGCTGCTTCTGCCGTTTCTGAAATATTTGTAACTGTATTCGGTTTTACTGTAGTTATTTCAGGAATATTTAATTCCATTCCGTTTTCCAAAGGTTTGCTTAAATCAATATCCTTGTTACAGAGTTTTAATAAGGAATACGATATTCCCAAATCGTTGCTTAGTCTAATCGGGTCATGTTCGCTATTTTCGTCAACAGTCATTGTATAAGCAGCTTTTGTTTCCGTGCGGAGTGTCTCTTCGTTTGAATCTTCTGTTTTATCTTTAGAACCAAAAAGATTTGAGAAGAATCTTCCTATTGCTTTAAAAGCATTGCAAATGCCGTTCCACATACGTTTAAAAAATCCAGGTTTTTCTGTTTTTGGAGTTTCTTCTTTTTCAAATTCTATAGCAATTTTTTTATTAATATTTGTTGAGTCCGTAATATCAAGTGAAGTATTGGTGGCTGTTATATTTGCAGCTGCAACACTGTATACATTCTTTTCTTTGTAAATAGCATTCATTTGTGTTTGCAAAGAATCAGGCGTTATATCTTTTAAATCATTGGTATTAAAGATTTCTGCATTGCCGTCTTTGCCTTTAAGTAAATCGAATAAGGCAATCTGATACCCGGTTAATTCAATTCTTTGAACATTTTCTGCCGTTGAGGTATCAATTTCGCCGTTTATTATTGAATATTTTGTAATATTACCGTCTTTTACAACATAAGCACTGCTGTTTCCGCGAATGGTACAGTTTTGCAAATCCAGAGTGGATTCCTGTTTTTTTGTAATATCGTAAAAAGTATAGCTCATAATATCCTGATTCTTATATTAATAAACATAACTTTTCTTAAAAACTTGCGTTTATGTTAATAAATATTTACAAAGTTCCTCTAATATGGCTATAGGGGGTAGTTTGTAGTATAATACTTGTAGTTAGAAGGAGTAGATTATATGAAACTTACTGTACTTGGTCCGGGATGCTGGGGTTTAACATTAGCTTGGTTGTTGAATGATAACTTTGAAGATATAACAATTTGGGGTAGAGAATCTGATTTAAATGAAGATTTGGTTGTTAATAAACACTGCTCAAAGCCTCTTGAAGTACAGTTGGATAAAAAAGTTGAATTTACTTCCGATTTGAAGAAGGCAATTGACGGAGCTGATATTATTCTTTCAGTAGTTGCAACAGGCGGTGTGAGACCTGTTTGTGAACAATTGAAAGCCGCAGGCATTAATCCTTCCGTTCCCCTTGTTAATGCTTCAAAGGGCTTAGAGTTAAATACTCTAATGCGTATGTCAGAAGTTATCAAAGATGTTCTTCCGGAGCAAAAAGTTGTTATTCTATCAGGGCCTACACTTGCTAAAGAAGTATTGCAAGGTAAGCCGACAGCTGCTTCTGTTGCTTGTGAAGATATGGAAACTGCTGAATTTGTGCAAAAAGCATGTAATGTTCCGAATAAATTCAGATTATACACAAATCCTGATGTTATCGGGGTTGAATTAGGCGGAAGCCTTAAGAATGTTATCGCAATAGCTTCAGGCTTTGCTCATTCAATGAATCTTGGTGATAATTGTATGGGAACTTTGCTTACCCGTGGTATGGCAGAAATCGTAAGATTAAGCGTTAAAATGGGTGCTGACCCATCTACTCTTTACGGACTTTCCGGCATGGGCGACTTGATTGCAACCTGCTCAAGCCCTATGTCACGCAACTATACGGTTGGTTCAATGCTGGGTCAGGGTAAAAAAATTGATGATATTTTGAAAGAGTTAGGCTCTGTAGCAGAAGGTGTTAAAACTTCTAAAGCAGTTTGTGACCTTGCGGAAAAATTAGGTTTGGAAGTTCCTGTCTCAAGCGCTATTTATGAAGCTGTTTACACTAATATTACTCCTCAGGAAGTTTTATCAAAGCTTATGAACCGTAAACTTAAAAAGGAAGAAAGTTATGATCAAATACGCGGTTAAATACCTTAAAAATACTTTTGTTCCTTTGAAAGGCGCTAACGAGCTGGATAACCTTGACGGGAAACTTATTCTTGCCCGCACTGATAAGGGTGAAGAAGTTCTGAAAGTTTTTCTTGTTAATACAGAAATCGGAAAGCTTTTTGAAACATCAAAGAAGACTCCTGAACCGTTTGAATTTCTTCGTGTTATGACTCAGGAAGACATGATGATTTACGAGGAGATAAAAAAAGAAGAAGTCACTTCGTTCTTTAAATGTAAAGACTTGGTAAAAAAACACCGTCTTAATATGAATTTGGTTCAATGTCGTTTGACGTTTGACAGAAGAAAAATTTCTTTTTATTACACTGCGCCTGAGCGTGTTGACTTTAGGGAACTTTTAAAAGATTTGACTCAGGTGTTTAAACGTATGAGAATTGATTTACGTCATATCGGAGTTCGTGATGAATCTTCGATTATGGACGGAACGGGGATTTGCGGAAAACCTTTCTGCTGTTCTTCTTATTTAAGAAAGTTTGAATCAATAAATGTTAAACTTGCCAAAGATCAGGGAATGCCGATTGCGCCTTCAAAAATTTCAGGTACTTGCGGACGTTTGCTCTGTTGTTTAACTTATGAGTACTCAAATTATATTGAAGCTGCCAAAGGAATGCCTCCTGTCGGTTCTACCGTTATGACTCCTGCCGGATTGGGTAAAGTATGTATGATTCAGTTCTTGAACAATGCCGTATCGGTTAAATTTGAGGACGGCAAGATAAAAGAATTTGGAAAAGCTGAAGTAGAAATGGTTGATGCAAATATCAATGTTGATATTAATGTTCCTAGAATAACTAATTATGCACCTGATGAAAAAGTTGATGCACGCCAGCTTCGTCAACTGGAAGACGATAGAAACAGTTCAACAGGTAACGTCTAGGGGTAAAACTAGATAATACTCTTTTTAAGACGTTCTGTTCTATTTTCGCTTAACAAGTTTTTAAGCTTCATAATAGCTTGAGCATGGAGCTGCGAAACTCTTGATTCTGATACATTAATTGCATCGCCGATTTCTTTTAGTGTCATGTTTTCATGATAATAAAGAACCATAATAGTGCGTTCTCTTTCAGGTAAACGTTTCAAAGCTCCCTCCAACTCTTTTTTTACGTCTTTTTCTTCAAGCTCTTCGTGTGGAGCAAGGCTGCGAGAGTCTTCAATTGTATCAATGATTTCAATATCCCCGTCTGATGCACCTTTTTTATCATAAATGGAAGTAATTGTTGTATCGTCAGCTAATAATTGCTCAACTTTTTCTCTTTCAATACCTAAATAATTCGCAATTTCAGTATTTGTAGCCGTTCTTCCATACTGTTTTTTTAACTCTTCCTGAGCTTCTTTTACATCTCTAATCTTTCTTCTGACACTTCTTGGCAAAAAGTCTTGTGAACGAACTTTGTCGATAATATTCCCGCGGATACGAACAAGTGCATAAGTTTCAAATCTTGCGCCCATTCTCGGAGTATATTTTTCAACAGCGTCAATAAGACCTTCTACGCCGTAGCTGGAAATATCTTCATACGAAAACGTAGGAGGAAGCGCAACTTTTACACGTCCAACAACATATCTTGTGAGATAAATGTATTGCAAAATTAATGCATCACGAAGTGTTTTGTTTTCATGGTCTTCAAAAAAATCGTTCCACAAAGCAGCCAACTCTTCGTTAGTCATTCTCTTTATTTTATTGTATGAAGAAAAATCTAAATCGTATTCCATCCCGAGTGTCCATTGATATGTCAATTATTATTTTACCGTTTTTCGGGATTTTCTCTATCGTATATTCGTATGAATTTATTAAGATTTGTTAAACAATTTTTAAAGCTTTGATAATCTTCATGACTTTCTCATCGGGAGCGATTTCCAGAGCTATTTTTTCAATGTGGTTTGGCGGAGTAAATTCCAGTTTATATGACTGCAAAACCTGTTCTTCTGTTTTTATTTTTACTTTACCAAAACCATATAAAGTATCGTTATAAACAGGGTGTCCGATTGATGACATGTGAACCCTGATTTGATGGGTTCTGCCTGTAACTAAAGTTAATTCAACCAGAGTTGCTCCGTCTAATCTCTCAAGTACTTTAACTTTTGTAAGACTCTCTTTTGCTCCTTTTCCATTTATTGCCATTTTGTGAGGTTGCGTAAGGTGGCGTCCTATAGGTGCATTAATCTCAAATTCATTTTGTTCAATGTTTCCACGCACAACTGCAATGTATTTTTTTGTAAAATGATGTTCCTTCATTTCGTTTACCAAAAACTCGTGTGCAGTATTATTTTTTGCAATCATTATTAAACCTGAGGTATTTCTATCAAGTCGGTGAAGGATACCTCTTCGCATGTCTCCGTTTATGTCCGAAAGATTTTCTCCGTACTTATATAAAAGAGCATTTACAAGGGTTCCGCTTGTTTCTATTGGAGTAGGATGAGTAAGCATTCCTGAAGGTTTGTTGATTACCGCCATATCTTCATTTTCCCATACGACTTCCAAAGGAATATTCTCAGGCAGAATTTGAATTGATAAAGTTTCAGCTTCATCTAATTCGATGATATCTCCAATCTTAAGAGAATAAGAAGATTTTACCTCTTTAGAATTAACAAGACATTTCCCATTCTTTATAAGATTTTGAATTTTTGAGCGCGAAATATCCTGCATTATTTCTGCAAGATATGCGTCGATTCTAATATCTTCGTTAAGTTCGTCGATTGTAAGTTTCATCTTTTTTCTTCCGTACGGACTCCCTCTCCTCAGGGGAGGGCTGGGGTGGGGGTTATCCTTATATTATATGCTCAGGCATTGCAGGCTTGCTGTTTTGTAAACGTTTTTCCAATTCTCCCGCAGGATTGTAGAACGGTGAAACTGTCATTACTTTCGCTGCGATATCAGGGTAGTGATATATGAATTTTAATTCACTGTCTGTTAACGGTTTTTGTGTATGAACATTCGCATAGCGGGCAAGTTCAAGAATATTGCGCGCTTCGTTTTCATCTTTAAATTCTATTTCAAGTTTGTCGTAAACATTTCTGAAACCTTTAATACCGCCATATTCACCTGTTGTAATCATTCTTCCTGTTTCAATGATTTCAGGCTCGCCTCTTCCGAGTTCTTCAAAATCATATAATTCGTAATTTCTACGGTCTTTTAGCGCTCCGTCTGCGTGAATTCCTGATTCGTGAGCAAATGCATTATCGCCGACGGCAGGCTGATTCATCGGAATCGGTAATCCAAATGCATAAGCTGTATATTTAGCGAGTTTCCACGCTTTAGAAAGGTCGATTTGTTCGTCAACCTGATATTTTCCTTTGAACCCTGCTGATTTTAAAACTGCAAGAAGACACGATACTAAATCGGCGTTTCCTGCGCGTTCTCCCATGCCGTTAACAGCTGTATTTATATAAGCATCCACTCCTGCGTCAATCGCTGCTCTTGCACCCATTACGGAACATGCAACTGCCATTCCGAGGTCATTATGATAATGCATTTCAATCGGCATTTGAGTTTCTTTTGCAAGACGATAAATTCGGTCATAAGTTGTCTGCGGGTCTTCATAACCCAATGTGTCACAATATCTGAAACGATATGCACCGCGTTTTTTTACTTCTTTTGCAAGTTTGATTAAATAGTCCAAATCACTTCTTGAGGCATCTTCTGCATTAACACCGATAATTTTTGCGCCTTTAGAAACTGCACATTCAACAGCTTCACAGGTCATTCGGATGATATCATCAGGAGTTTTCTTGCCTAAATATTTACCCCAAATCATCTGTTCGGATGTAGATTGGGAAAGATTGCAGTTCTCCAAAAGAGGACAGTTTGTAAATGATTGCTCAACATCGCTTGCTATAGCACGCATCCAGCCTGATAGTTTTGTTTTGGTGATAATTCCGCGTTTTACTAATTCTAAATTTGCATTCAGATAATTAAGTTCGTGCATTGTAGTAGGGAATCCGAATTCTGACTGAGTGATACCCATATCATCAAGCATTAAATTAATCAGAGTTTTTTGAAGTTTCGCAAGCCCCAATCTGGAAGTTTGTACTCCGTCTCTGTTTGTTACATCTACAAAATAAATTTTTGGCATTGATTTCTCCTTTATTGGGGTATTTTACAATATTTAGCTAACTCCTGCAAGTAAAGATTTTATTAAATTTTACCTTTGAAAATATTAACTGTATCAGGGTTCTGTTTGTTTTTTAATTGTAATGTTTCTATTAAAGATTCTTTTTTTGTGCTGTTGCTTGGAGTTTTATTGCAAAAATGTAATATTAAAGCCGGTATAAGAATATAAAGTGAGATTAGAAATGCATTTTTAAGTTGATTTTTTTTCCAACATTTTTTTATGTCATTAGTATCAAATGGATGTGATTTGTCATATTTTCCTACTTCTAATTCCGTAGTATAATCCCACCCTCCATCTTTTATTCGACCGCTTTTAACAATTATTTCGTTATTTCCTGAGGTCATTAGTAACAAATCAGGGCGTTTTGCATCTTTAGTAATAGGATTTGAATAAGCCATTTTTGAACGAATATCATCTGCAATTTGCATTTCTTCTACATTATAGTTCCCACTATAATCATATATTTTTTTAAATGCTGTAGAGTGCCCTGTGTTGTTGATTCTCATTTTTACCTCTATAAATTTTTTATGAATTTAGTTCCTATATCATACTTTTCGCAGTAACGTTTCAATTCTTTTATTACTACTCCTGAAAGCATAAACACTGCAATCAGATTCGGAACTGCCAGGAACAATGTTACTGCATCAGACAAGTTTATAATTGATTGGAAATTCATTGCAGAGCCTGCAATTATGCATAAACAGTAAATTGCCTGAAAAGTTCTTGTTTTTGCTTTGCCTTCTCCGAATAAGAAGCCCCAGGCTTTAAGTCCGTAATATGAGCCACAAAGCATTGTTGATAAAACAAAACAGCTTGCCATTATTGTTAATAGAATAGGATAAGCAGGACAGATTGTTGCGAAGGCTTTTGATGTGAGTTCAATACCTGCGATTCCGTCAACTGTTAAATAAGCTTTAGATACAACAATTACGAAAGCAGTTGCAACACCTACAATAACCGTATCCACAAACGGTTGTAACATTGAAATAAATGCCTGTGCTACAGGTTTGTTTGTATTAACCGCAGAAAATGCAATTGGAGCAGTACCTAAGCCTGATTCGTTGGCGAACATTGCTCTTCTGAATCCCCAGAGTAAGCAGGCAAAAGCTCCGCCTGTCATCGCTTTTGGCGAAAATGCTTCACGGATAATTAAAGCAACTGTTTCGGGTAGATGATGAATATTTACTAAACATACAAGAAATGCACTTGCAACGTATAAAGTACACATTACAGGTGTTACTTTTGAAGTGAATTTTCCGATTGCCTTGATACCGCCGATAATTGTGAACCAAGTTATAACAGCAACAATTGTTCCAAGTATCCATCCGTTGTTGGCAAAAATACTGTTATTGCCACCGGTAACTTCCGTATATTGCGCTGTCATTGCGTTGATTTGGAATAAGTTCCAACCGCCAATCATAGCAAAAATACAACACACCGCATAAGTTTTTGCTAAAATGTTACCGAATTTCTCTCTATATTTACCGCTGCCCCTGAATGCAATGGGGATATAGTACATAGGCCCGCCGGAAACAGAACCGTCAGGATTTGTTTGTCTGAATTTAACCCCGAGCAGTACTTCAGAGAACTTAAGCGCCATTGAGAATAAGCCTGCGATAATCATCCAGAAAATTACTCCCGGCCCGCCGATTGATACGGCAGCTGCTGAACCTGCTACATTCCCAATGCCTGCTGATGCGGATATTGTTGCGCTCAAAGCCTGAAAAGAAGAAAGTTCGCCTTTTTTCTTTCTTTGAAATCCTGTTGGATTATCGTGCTTATACTTGTTTGTGATTAATTTAAGCGCGTGTTTGAAGCCCCAGAACCCTATGAATCCTGTTCTGAATGTGAAAAACAGAGCTGCTGAGATTAACAAAGCAACAAGAAACTCGACTTTTACTTCTCCGATTGTGACATAGGAAAAGATAAAGCCGGATACTTTATCGGCTATCGGCGCAAGCGCGCTATCTATAACGGCATCTAAGTTCATATAATAATTTTATTATAAACATGGGGGTAAATATAGGAGTATTAATTTTTGTTACAACACTATCAACTCAACCAACGCGAACCCTCTTGTAACAGAGTCAGCAGAGACCGACTTGTAGTATTGCGCTACACTAGTAGTTTTGCAAAATGTCGGTCGACCCTTGTCTACGTGCATAGCACAAAAAAAAGCCTCTTCGTTAAGGAGAGGCGAGGGGAAATAGTTAATAGGTATACACTTCACATTCTGTTTTTAGAGTTTAGAATCTTCTATCTTAGCCCGAATGTCGGTACCGTATCTTTGATACTATCGGATGCTAATTGTTTATATGATTCAAGTTGTTGTCGTTTCATTTTTAACCTTTGTTCTATGCCGTTGAGTTCGAGCTGAATTTCTTTTTCTTTTTCGTTCAGAACAGTTGCTTCCTGTTGTTTAAGGTTCTTTAATGCTTGTTCTTTAAACTGATTGAAAGCACTCATTTCTATCTGCATTTGCATCATTTGGTTGCCTGTATAAGGAACCCTGCCCATCATCTTCATAGCTTGAAGATTCTGCATTGCACTCATAGAACTTGCCTGATCGGAATACTGCGCAAATAGAGAGGCTCGCGGAAGCAGTTCCGATGAGAGACCTGCAATATTCCCGATGTTAAGTATGCTGGAGCCGCCCAGAACACCCGCATACTTTTGGTAATTGGATAGTCGGGTCTGGACGTCCATCGCCTGTTTTTCCAGACTGTTTATTTCGCGTGTTAATCTCTGGACTTGCCAGAATGCTATTAACATAATAAACCTACCTAACTAATTTAACTAACCTTTGTAAAACTAAATGGGGTAAATATAAATTAACCTTTTCTAACCTTACAAATAAATAAAGTATTTCTATTTTTCAAAATTGCCTTTTTCTTTAAAAATTGTAAAGATTTGTAAAGGGGGTAAATATATTTTGGGCTGGACGTGAGCCTGCAAGTGTATTAGTATGAATGTGGAGGAGAGAATTATGATTAAAGACAGATTAGAAAATGCTCATATTTATTATCCGATTTCTGGTGCTTTGAAACAAGGTTTTGAGTGGTTGAAATCTCAGGATTTAAAGAATATTGAGCCTAAAAAATATGTTATTGACGGTGAGCAGGTTTGGGCAAATGTTCAGGAATACGAAACAAAAGACGACGCTAAATACGAAACTCACCGCAAGTATATTGATATCCAGTATATGATTCAGGGAAAAGAGTTTGTAGGTGTTACAGATAAATCAGATTGTACAACTTGCGAAACTTATAATAATGAAACTGATTTAGAATTTATGGATATTAATGTTAAAGAAGAATATCAGGTTCTTAATGAAGGAGACTTTTTGGTATTCTTCCCGACAGATGCTCACAAACCTTCAATTAATCCTGATGAAAAATTGAAGGTTAAAAAAGTTATTGTAAAAGTAGCTGTTTAGCCCAACGGGAATCCTCATGTAGCAGAGTCAGCAGAGGACGACCTGTCGTTCCGCGCTACACTTGTAGTCTCATGAAATGTCGTCCGACCCTTGTTATAAAAACTAGGCGGCGAATATGTTTTCGACAGAATTATCGATTTCAAAATCGTATAGTTCATTGTCTGCGCTCTCAGTATTTTCTTTGACAATATTCCAAAGTTCACCTAAAACCGGTTCTTTAGCCGGTTTTTTAGCTGCATGGCTTTTTAAGTATTTTAAAGTTTCTTTTAATGAATTATTAACACTGATTTGTGAAGATGCTTTAATAATTGATAATTGCGGATTATATTCAAAAACTGTTTTATCAACAATCTTTTGTACAGTTTCTTGAGAAGCATTCTGTTTATTAAGAATGTTTTTTGCCGCATTTCTCAAATTTTCTCTGTTTTCAAATTGTTGAAATGAATTCATAGTATGTGTAATATTGATTCCCATTTTCCGATACCCTTTGTTTATCCCTTTTCCGTATTATTTATATCGGCAATTTTGGGTAAATACTTTAGGGTTTTGGAAAAATTTGTTACATTTCTTAATAAAATAAACAAAAAAATATTTAGCAGCGTTTTAATATTAGATAACAATACAGTTATAAAAAAGTATTTTTATGATAATATAAATGTACATATCACAGACAATATAAAAGGGATATCATTAATGAAAACTTGGGCGAAAAGCTTGGTACTGGCTGCAATATTAATATTTTCAACGGTTACTGTTTTTGCAGAACCAGCTAAAACGGTTGATAAAGAAGCCGTTTTGAAAGCAATAGTCGGTTATGACCAAAAAATTGCAACTAATCCTAAAGCAGAGGATGCTTATATAAACCGTGCGTATCTGAATTATATTATCGGAAATATTGATGCTGCGATTGCTGATTATGATATCCTTATTTCGAATAACCCTAAAAATGAAGAGTTTTTCTTGAACAGAGGTTATTTAAAACATATTTCTAACAGACGTGAAGAAGCATTGAAAGATTATGATGAAGCTTTGAAAATCAAACCGGATTATGCTTTTGCTCACAATAACCGCGGTGTTGTTCTTTCAGAACTCGGAAGGGCTAATGAATCTCTTACTGCATATAATACGGCAATTAAAATTGACCCTAATTATGCCGATGCTTATTATAACCGCGGGAACTTAAAAACAAGAGCCGAAAAGAACGAAGAGGCTTTAGAAGATTTTAATAACGCTATTAAATTGAATCCATCCGATTCAGCTTCATATAATAACCGCGGTGTTGTAAAAAGAAAACTTAACTATGATGTAGGTGCTTTGAGCGACTTTACGATTGCAATCAGATTAAATCCTGAAGACATTACGGCTTTTGCAAACAGAGGTCGTTTGAAAAAACGCTATTTTGACAGCGAGGGTGCGGAAGAAGATTTCCAAACAGCAATCGCTGTGGCTAATGAAAGCCCTGTTCTTGTAAAGGAAATAGAAATCCAAAAACAGATTGCAGAAGTTCAGAAGCCGAAGGTTACTCCTGCTCCTACTCAAACTCAGGAGCTTGCTCAGCCAAAGGTTGCGCAGGAGCCTATTCAGAAAATTGCTAACAAACAGATTCTTCCTAAAGCAGAAGAGCCTGTTAAGGTTGCAGCTATGCAGGCAGGAGTTGTTAAGGTTGATCCAAATCATACAAAACAGAGTGTTACACCTTCTGTTCCTGTTAAACCTGCACCTGAAATTACAACAAAACCTGTTGCTAATCCTAAGCTTGCAGAATGTTATTACATTCGAGCTTTGCAGAAATATATTCTTCAAAACAGACAGAGTGCTCTTGCTGACTTTAATATGGCTATTCAGTATAATCCTGAGTATGCGGAAGCTTACTACTATAGAGCAGCAATTAAACGCGATATGAAGGATTCCGGATTTGTAGATGATTATACAAAAGCTATTCAAATTAATCCTTCTTTGAAAGCGGTTAACGATGCTGATGTATTAATGATATTAAAAATATAGGGATATAAATACGAGGAGTGTGTGTAAATGATTAACAAAATTCAAAGCGGAGATACTTCGTTTAAGGGTGCGCGTGTAAATATTCTTGCGACTGCTGATAACCACGGAAATATTATGAGACTTCCGCGTTTATTAAAAACGGTTGAGAATAATGCTAAGGAAATTTTCCCTAAGTCGGAATCACCGAGCACTTTAAACTTTTTTGCAATTGTAGGCGATTGGTTTATTAATCCGTCTAAAAAAGGATTTATTACTCATCCCGAATTATCAAACGGTGATTTACAAAACTTGGCGCTGCTTAAGACAATTGATAGTGTGCGTATGATTGTTAAGAAAATGGTTGATAAAATTCCGGGACAGCATAAACCTGTTATTCCTGAAACTCTTTATGCAATGGGCAATCACTGTTTGGATGCGGGAACATCTTTTATCTTGAATGTTATGCGCAAGAATCCTATGAAATCGCTTGTAACGAATGTTGATTTGGACAAATCTCCGAGATTAGCCGAATCTATGGCATCTAATCCAAATATTGTTAAATCAGCAGTTTTTTCAATACCTGATGACAAAAACCCTGATATGCTTCATAAGGTGATGTTTTTAGGTGTAACAATCCCAAGTATGGATTTTTATAATCCCGGACTTTGTGACGGCTTGGAGTTCTTTGATAATTCAAATAAAAAGGATGCGAATTTAAAAGAAGAGGATATACAAGGTACTATTCAGGCAGTAAAATCTGAAGTTGAAGCTTTTAAAGCCGAAAATCCAAAGGGTGCGGTTATTCTCTTATCTCACATGGGCGGAAGACTTTCTGAAATAATAAGAGATAATGTTCCTGAAATAGACCATATCTTAAATGGTCACGATCATAAGAACTCACAGTTAAATGTTGGTATTACAAGTATTAATTCTCTCGGTAAAGATAATGAAATGATTAAGGCTTTGAACTTTGAGTTTGATGACGATGGCAACTTTGCTAAAGGCAGAATGACTCCGTATTTTACGGAAACAACACTCGCCGATGGTTTGGAAAAACATCCGTTCCAATTGTTTTTAGACGGTTTCTTTGAGAAAGACCTTGAGCCGCTGGTTAGTCTTGGAGAACTTAAATCCGAAGCTGACATTGAAGCTGCGAAAAAGAAATTCCCGCAATATGTTGCTTTAGCACTTGCTCGTTTAGGAATTTATGACAGTAAGCAGGCAGAAGTGATGATGCAGAATGATAATTTTAAAGAATTAATAAATTCAATTGCAGCAAAAAGACTTGAAGAAGATGAAAGCGTAGAAAAAGGCTTGACGTCATTGACTTATGGTAATGAAATCAGATATCAGAACAGCTATTTGATGAATTATCTTACAAGTGCTATAAAACGTGTGATTCGTGAAAAAATTGATTCAGATGTGTTTACGGTTGCATTGCAATCATCTATTGTGCGCGGCGGGTTGGAAGATGACGCAGATAATTTGCAGGTTATGAAAGTCTTTGACGGTGTTAGTGAAGACCTTTCTAACCTGAGAATTGGGGACGTAAAAGGTCAGGAGCTTGTTGGTTTGATTGTAGAGAATGTTATTTCAAATTTGAAAGCTCCAACCAGAAACACTATTATCCACTGGTCTGATGTTCAGGTTAACCGTTCTATGATAGAATCAATTTCTACGGGTAATCTTGAGGCAGATTATTCGGAAGCAGTACGTGTCAGAAATAAGATTACAAAACAGTTTGAGCCGATTGATATGGACGAAGAATACAGAATGGTTATCGGTGAAAAATTTCTGGTTAAAAATGATATTGTTTGGCCGGGACGAATCAGAGACAGATTTGTATCTCTTGATAAAACTTATGACCAGCTCTTTAGAGAGTATATTGAGAGCGTGGATTATAAATTGCATATTACACCTAAGACAAAAGAACAAAGAATTTTATAGTATCAGGGATAGTATTACTAATCCTGAAATTATAAAAGACACAATTAACAGAATTTGGAAGGCTGATAGTCCTTCCTTTTTCTTTGTTGATTTACTTTTCATTGTATAAGATTGTTTTTTAGGTTTAGCAGTTTGTTTTCTGCCTTCTTTATATTTTTCTGTTAAACTTTTTTTTGATTTCTCGCCTGTGATTAGCAGGTCAATATCATATTGAAGTTTTAAGATATTGGAGTTTGCTTTTGTATAGTAAACCGCATAATTAATAGCCGCTTCAAAAGAACGCTGCAAGCATTCTAATGCCAGCATTCCTTCTTTTTTAACGGTTGATGAGTGGGCAGATGAGTTTCCCTGTTTTTTTAAGAAGTACAAGTCGTCAATGAATTCTTTTTCCTGCTCGGATTTGATTTTGTCTTTTAATGTTGCGAGCATTTCATCAAATGTGGATTCAGGGGTGCATCTTGTGCCGATTACATTTTTGCAGATGTTTTCTCCGAATTTGCGTGTTTGTACCATACACTGCTCAAAATACTCATCTCTGTATAATTTTTCGGCTTCAGTGATTATATTATATAAATTGTTATCTATTTTTTTTAGAAAATTAAAATTTGTCATGACTTTTTCTTTTTTATTATACTTAAAATATACAGTTGGGAATAGGTAAAAATGAAAGAGAAATTAAAATTTTTTATAGAAAATAAATATACATCAAATTTTATTTTAGCAGTCATTATATTTAACTCAATAGTGCTAGGTCTCATGACATATCCTGCAATAATGGCTAAATGCGGAGATTTTTTGACGGGTTCGTGTACGGTTTGTGTAATTATTTTTACAATAGAAATTTTTATTAAACTATATGTTTATGGCAAGAGTTTTTTCAAAGACGGATGGAATAATTTTGACTTTATTCTTGTTGCAATATCGTGGATTCCAACAGGAGGTGTCTTCTCCTCATTCCGTGCATTCAGAGTGTTGAGAGCGCTTCGGGCATTAAGGCTTATTACGCGTATGCAGCGTCTCCGTATTATTGTTCAGGCAATTATTGAGTCGATTCCGAATGTCGGTTGGGCAAGTCTGCTGTTACTTTTGATATTCTATATCTTTGCAATTATGGGTACAACAATGTTTTCTGAAGCTTTTCCGGAGTTCTTTGGAACTATAGGGAAAAGCATGTATTCTCTATTCCAGATTATGACACTTGAAAGCTGGTCTATGGGGATTGCCAGACCTGTTATTGCAGAGTTCCCGTTTGCGTGGATATATTTTGTTTCATTTATTTTGACATCTTCTTTTATAGTAATGAATGTTATTGTAGGGGTTGTTGTCAATGCTATCGGAGAATTAAGCGAACAAAATCGTAAAGAACAGGAATTGAAAAATATTCTGAACTCAACTAATTTAGAGTTGGAATTGAATAAATTGAAATCGCAAATTACAATTGTAGAAAGTTTGATAAAATCTGAAAAGAATTAAAATTCAAATTTTTTGAACTTTATATCCGAATGAATCGGTGCTGTAGTTTTATCTTGGTTGATGAAGTTGAGTCTCAGAGAAGTTTCTATCAATTGTTCGGATGGTGTAATCAGATATATTTGACCGTTTATGTCAATATTTTTGGTTGTGAAATTGTATGCGTTTTCACGTTTTTCTTGCGGAGTCATTGTAAGCCATCTGAAACTTTCAACAAATAGTTTTTTGTTGTTTTTTTCTATACTTTCAGTCGGGAAAAATCTCTGCCCTCTGCCTTTATTTTCAATGTAGTTATCTTCTCTATGCTGTGTAACATTTTCGGGTTTTAGTATATCATAGTTCTCAAGAGAGCTTCCTGTCAGGATTTTCAGTTTACTGAATATTTCTTTATATAAATTGCTTGCAGCTTCGTATCCGTTGTTATCAGTCTCGATGCCGTTAGGATAATTGTATTTAAGCAAGATTGAACCAATTTCTGTACCGTTTTTATATAGTGGCAGGAATGTTTTTAAGGTATTTGCCATTTTTGTTGTATAAAATTCTCTGTTATAGCTGTGGAAAGGATTAACCGATATTCCAAACTCTTTTACACAGTCAGGATTTTGCATTATGTAACGACAGAGTTCTTCTGCTGATTCTTGAGATTGGTTATCGCTTGGATTCCATCCTGCTGTAACAAATACAAGTGGAAGTCCGAGCTTTTCATAAATTTCTTTTACGGAATCTCGGACGCTGTGGAGTGTTCCTTCCGTATCTTTTATTTGAACAGCGGGTAAGTTTGCATCTTCAAACAGAGTTATATGTGAATTCCCTTGAAGAATATTGAAACCGAGTCGTTCATTTAGTTTTGCTATTCCACCCGTAAAGCGCGTTAAGTCATCCCATAAAATTGAACTAATTTGTTTTGAATTTTCTTTTAAGGGTGCTAATGCATTTCTCAGGCAAAAAGTACATTGTTCTCTGCATCCGCGAGCAAGATTGAGAACCTGAAACCATTTTGTTAGAAATGTGATTTCTTCAAGACTTGTGTTTTTGAAGACGGTAATATCACTTTGTATTCCTTCAAGTAAAGGCAGCTTTACTTTTTCCAACGGAAAAGCAGTATCCCTGATTTGCGGCGGGATACTTTTAAGATAGTTATTTATTCTTTTTGCTTGAATTTCCATTAGTGTTTTAACATTTTTCTTATTTGGGGAATAATATTTTTTTGCTGAATAGCTGTCTGTGTCATTGCTCGCTTTCTACGTTTTATAGAATCTAGAAGCCGTTCTAGAAGATTATCGTATTCAGTTCCAAAATCAAGTCCTTTTGTTTGTTTAATTATTTGGGTAAGTTCTTTTATTAAACCGATTTCAGTACTGTCAAACTTAGATTTGTCAGCAGCTTCAATCGCGTCTGTAATGGATTTTTTTGCAGCATTTATTGTAGTTTGATATTGTTCATTTTGAGCAAATTCTTCATCTACAGGTACAAAATCTTTCATACCTTTTGCTGTTATAAGAGTTAAAGCAGGGTCTTTGAATACAGGTTGAGATTGGATTTCTTCTCTGATTTCCAGACTGTTTCTCTGACATTCGGGAGAAAGCCCTCTTCTGATTCTTGCTGCTTCAACTTCTGATTTAAAAAACTCATCCAGACTATGTTCTGAATCGTTTTCTATTGCACATGCAAAATTTAAGATAAATTGCGCCATATTGTGGCAGCCTTTATCTTGAACCTGATAGTCGTGTAATTCTTGCAATTTGGCAAATCTGCGTTTCATATCTTCTGCCTGAGCTGCACGAAGAGCTCTTAGCATAGCTTCGTGTTCTCTATTTGATTTAAAAGAAACTTTATTTGTGTAGTATGAATTAGAATTAAAATTTATTTTTTGTACTAACATTTATTCTCCTTAAGTGGTCATTATAAATAAAACCTATGAAAAAAATCTTTGCTATCTGAATTGTCTGTAATCTTTTAGTCTTTCGTCCAAAAGTTTTGTAAATTCTTCTCTCTCTTCCGGTTCAAGATTCTCAATAAGTGCACGGATTTCTGCTTCTGTGTCGTCCTCCTTGTTCCAAATTCCGGTAGAGGTTCTTAAACTTTGAGAACAATATTTTATTTCAGAAGGGTGTGTGTTTTTTAATATAGCTTTGGCAACGACAAAATTTTCTCCCTCAAGTGCTATCATAAGCGGAGTTCTTCCGATTGAATCTTTATTGCCGAAATGAAAAAAACTCTTTCTCAATTTTGCTGCAATATTTTCAGCCGTTTTTACTTCTATTGCGTTTTTAGGGTTAATGTATGTTTCTGCAAAAAAATGTCCGATGTTTTCATTCAATTCATTTAGATTTGAACTAATTGTATCCCTTTTTCCTATTTGATTAACGGCTTTATCAATTTGATTTAATGTAAAAACACCTTCTTCGTCATAAGCAGATTTTAGTTTTTCAATACTCTGCATTGCAATTGCTGTTTCGACAGCATCTATATAATCTTTTATCTCTCGTTCATCAAGTCCTTTATCTTCATTCCTATCCCAATGTCTATATCTGTAATAATCTTCTTGCACCGGAATAGCTTTGACAAGCCTTATAATTTCTTTCATATCAAGTTTGCTTATATCCATTGAAGGATGAGTAAGAATTTCTTTAAAGCAATAAGGTTTAATCCTATTCTTAATAGCTTGTATGATAGGAGGTTCTTGACCGGGTGGAGTAAACATCATGTCAATGGTTTTTGAATAAGCAAGAGTACTTACTAGGCAGCCTCCTTTATTTTTAATTGCCCAAGTTAAAGGTGTTTCTCCTGTTTGCCTATTAACAGCATTCATATCAAACTTTCCTTTTTTTGCAAAATAATCAAGAGTGCTTACCAATGAAGAAAAATACATGGAACCGCATTCATATTTAGATTTCATCATTATTACAAGTATATTATCTCCATTATAGTCTGTTGCCTTCCAGTTTATTTTCCCAAGAACACCTTCATCTTCATAATAACCCAGTGTTGACATAAAACCTGAATACCCTTTTTTCATTAATTCAATTATAAGAACGTCTCCACAAGAACATCTTTCATTCATATCCAAATTACCAAATTCTTTTTTTAGATACTCTTTCATTTGTGCGCGAGTAACGCCTTCATCGCACTTCTTGTTATAATATTCAATAATTTGAAATATTTTTTGGCTCTTAACAGGTTCTTGGGCTTGAAAACCCGGATTTGTTTTAGAGCGTTGAATGTTGTTATTTTTATATTGATTTATTATGATTGGACTGATTCGCATTATAATTCTTCCTTAAGTATATTAATAATCTCTTCGCTTTCACACTTTGAGATTAGTTCTCTAATATAGAATCTTTCATATTTATAAAATTGCAGCAACAGTTTTACTAATCCTGTATTTTCTGCTTCTATAGCTTTGGTTAAAGGTGTTTGGTCTATTCCGTTTGCAGTTTTGAAATCATAATTCAGTTTTTTATTTAGAATTCTGATAATTTTACCCATTTTGCTCATTTTTTGTAAATCATTAATATCAATCTGAACATCACAAAGCAAATGACCGATTCTATCATCAATAGAGTTAAATGTTATTATATTAAGTCCCAGCCTTTTTAATCTTGAGTTAGTTGTTATTGTCTCTACAAATGTTTCAATTTGTTCTAATGTCACTTCTCCATTTTTCTCATATAAGGATTTAATTTCATTGAGAGCAATTTGCGGCAATGCTTCCCTTATCGCATCTGCATATCTGCTAAACCTGCTGTTAGCAGCATATTCAACGATGTTTTTACCTTCGGAATTCTTCTCATATATATTAAAACTCGGGTGTGTAAGTAATGGCATAAAATCCATACTCCAAATCTCTTCATTGATAGCCCGGAATACTAAGGGGTCATCGTATGGCATTGTTTTTTCCATAACATTTGCACTCGGGAATTGTGTTACATATTCAATATAACTCGTCCTTTCTTTAACGGCATATTCCAAAGGAGAGATTAGCGGTCTTCTGGTGTCAACGTATGTAAGACATAAATTGCTTGCGTTTATCTTATCCGGAGGCAAATGGACGATTCTGTATATGACATCAAAATCTTTCTTTTTTAAAGCAAGTATTAAGGCATTTTCTCCATTTGCATCATAAGCATTCCAATTGACATCGTCTCTTGTCGCAAGGAATTTTAATAGATCTTCATTCCCTGTTTTTACAGCTTTCAGAACCAGAGTATCTCCTTCTCGGTTGCGTGAATTAATATCAATATCAGGATTTTCTGCAAAGAATTTTTCTACCAAAAACGGAGTATGTATACAATCTTCTAACTCAAAAATTTTAGTACTTTGATATTTTACATCTTTTAAGATTTCTCTAACTTCATCCGAAACATTTCCTTCTTGTAATAAATCAAGACACTGATTCAGGTTTTCACCTTTTTCTTTCAGAAATTTCAACAGTTCAATATTGTTGCTTTCAATTGCTCGAAGCCCTGCTGATTTTTCTATATCAAGATTAACTTCTTTCCAGTAATCTCCGTAAAGAACAGGTATGTTTGGATTTCTCTTTGGAAGCGGCTTCCAAAAGCGTAAGTCTTTTAATATTGATAAAAAAGAATTATTTAATTCTTCATACTCGGGATTATTTGGTATACTTGCTATTTGTAGCATCAGATAATCCATCTGAGCAATAAATTCATGAGGATTTCCCTTCTTTAACTCTGAAAATGCTCTATAAGCGTAGTGGAACTTTGTGATACAGTGGTCCTTGTAAGTTTTTTCTTTTATGCCGTCAATTGCAGGATTCAGCTCTTCTAAAGTATTAAATTGTTGTGTTGCACAAATTTCGTCATCTTTATTTTTTAGAATTCTGCTAAAAAGAGAGCTCTTTATTTTTCTGGCAATAGTAATAGTAAAACTCGTAGCATTTTGGAGCAATGTATTGTTATTTCCAGATATGCAAATATCATATTCTTGAGACCATTTGTTTATAAAATCGTTGTTCAAGAGTTCTTGATGTGTGCATCCTAAGCTTTTTAAAGTTTTTTTGGAAACTATAAGTTTTTCAAAATTAGGATTATTATTGGAAACCGCTGAAATCTGCATTAGCCTAATCTCACCTTTCTGATAGTTTCAACAGCATTGTCTAATGTTACAGGAGTTTTTGTTTTAATGCTGTTTCTTATAATATTGAGAACTGTTTGTGAGATTTTGCTTATAGACACCCCTTCCAACATTTCTGCCAGTTTTTGAATTGATTCAGGATTATTCAACGATTTTGTTATAGGTCTGTCTGAAAGCAATTTTCCTATAATGCCAATTCGTGAATTTAGATCAGGATTTCCTACATAAATACATACTCCGAGTCGTTCCGAGTTTTCATAAAAAGCAGGTTCTATCTGGTTTAAATCATTAGTAGCCATTGCATAAATTATACCGTCCTGTTCTGCTGTCATAATCATATCTTTAAAGAAGTTTGTTTCTTCCACGTTGTGAGAATGAGCCATCATAGCACCGCTTGTTCTCGGAATGAGCTGTTGTGCTTCATCCATAAACAGAATGCTTCTTTCACCTGTCATTTTGAACTTATAAGCGAGCTGGTCGCGGACTTCCTGAGCATTTCTTGCAAGCTGATGGATATAAGAGCTTCCGATATTACCTGTATTTAGCGGGTATACAGGAAGTCCCATTTCGTTTGCAAGAGCTTTTATAATTGTTGTTTTACCGTTACCCGGAGGGCCGTGCAGTATGAATCCTTTTGTTATCGGTAATCTGTTTTCTCTTAGAAGGGTTAATGTCTCAGGTTGATAAATGTCGATAATTTCATCTCTTAAAGTTGTTTTAACATCTTCCATACCCCCAAGGTCTTCCAATTCTTTGGGATCGAGTTCACCCATCGTCATTCTCGGGTATTTTGTATCATACATTATTGTAGAATCTTCCGAAATATTTAGTCTGTGTCCTGCATCTTTGGAAGATTTGGAAAGCATTTTTTCAATATCTTTTTTCTTGCGTATTGTTACTGCTGCATCAAAAGCTTCTTCAAGCTGAGTCCCGTTTATTACATAATCTGCAAGTGCATCATTAACTATAGCGGATACTGATGCAGCAACCATTCCGCTGCATCTTTTAGCCAGACTGTCCAATAATTTTGTATCGTTAAGAATTTTTGATATTTCTTGGTTGTCTTTTCTTGATTCAAGCAGGTTTTTAATTATTGCTCCTGCGGCTTTGCTGTCACAATGCTCAAAATGAATGACCGTTCCCATTCTGCCGTCACGAGTGAGTGAGTCCGGAAGACATTCAACTTCGTTTGTAGTTCCGATAAACAGAATCTTATTACGTCCGCGTTCTACTTCTTGAAGCAGGGTATTAACTTCTTCTGCACCATGTTGGGTTTGACCTTTTTGGAAATGGTCAATTTCATCCATTAGTAATATACTGGCTTCGCCTGTTTCATCAAATTTTGTAATTAATTGGTCTATGATTCTTCCTATATTTTTACTTGTTTCATGTACAAAAGAAGAGCCGACTTCTGACATTTTTAGAATATATAAAGGTATTTCCAAGCTTCTTGCTAATGCTTTTGCCATATAGGTTTTACTTGTTCCCGGGTCTCCGGCAAAGACTCCGCCGGCAGGAAGTTGTATCATTGCATCTCTTAGTTTCTCAGCGTTTTGCCATGGTTTTAGAATGGATTCTTCTACATTTGATTTAGTAGACGGCATTCCCGCTATGCTTTCAAAGTCTTTTGCATCATAAACACTTGGCTGATAGCGTTTTAATACGGTATCATACATTGATGTTTTATTATATTCGTCAATTTCAGGAATGTTTTGTTCTTTTGAAAAAACTTTTATTCTTTCAAGTAATTCTTCCGTTGAAATTGTTTCATTTTTATCTGCGGCACTATATAAAACAGCATCGTCTATTACGTGTTTTATTTGTGCGATAGAAAATCCTTGAGTTTTATCTGCAATTTGCGTTATATCTATATTATTGAGCAATTCTTTATTTTTAATATAGCGTTTGATATATTCTTTTCTTGCTGTTGTATCAGGGGCTTTAAAGCTCATAATTCTATCAATTTTCCCCGGTGTTAATATAGATTTTGGAATATTATCTGGACATTCTACAGAGAATATTAATAACGAGCCGCGTTTTGCCGTATCTGACATAATTCTGGAAAGCTGGTTTGTTAGCTGTCCTGTGTTTGTATTTTCCTCATACAGATTATCTAAACCTCGCATATATATAATTGCTCGTTGTTTAGTATTTGTATAATTCTTTTCTACAATTTCAATAAGCTGTCCGAGTTCTTCCGGAGTAGATATCTCAAAAACAGGCATTTGTGCTTCAGCCCCAAGAGCCTTTGTTAATACTGTTTTTCCATTTCCCGGAGGTGCTGAAATAAGTATTCCGTTTGGTATGGTGGTTTTGTTTTTATTTAGTTCTTCTCCAACTTTTTCATCAAGTACAGGTTCTATAACACTTTTTCTGAGAGCAGTCTTTATTTTTTCCAATCCTGCAATGTATTCAAGGCTAGGAATGTCAGGAGTGTCGATTCTATGAAAAGCATCTGTGCCGGGAATTTTTATTTCTTTGCGTTCTTTTACTTCTTTTACTTCAACCGCAGGTTGTTCTGTTTGTGTTGGAGTTTCTGTTGTTTCTTTTTTTGTAAACATTGAGAAAAAGGATTGTTTAGGAGGTTCATCTTTTTTCTTTTCAATAATTGGTTCTGAAGCGGATTCAGCTTGTTTTGTATAGCTTTCTTTTGCTATAGTTTCTCTCAAAGGTGTTGTGTCTGTTTTTGGTTTTACAGTTTGAGAAGGAGGGGGGGGGGCTATTTGTTGTAATTGAGTTTTTGTTGTTTTTGAAACACGTTCTCTGATTTCTTCAGGAAGAATCGGATTTGTTCCTGCCGGTTCCAGGTTATCATCCAGAGCATAAATATTAGCACCTTTAGCAATCATTAATTTTGCAGCCTTGACACTTTGTGCAACTGCGAGTGGCGTTTTACCGTCTTTTCCTCGCAGTTCTAACAGCTCCCGAGCTTTTTTCGGGTTTTGTAATAACTGTTTTAATGTTTCAAAAAAATCCTTTTTTACTATTGTATGTATAATATGGTCGCCGTTTATATCAACCGGGCTTATTAAATCTGTTTGCTGTCTTAAAAACAGTAGTGCGGATTTTTCATCATTGAACTTCTTAAGTGTTCTGAATAGCTCCGGATCAGTTTTATTATTTGCTTTAAAATTTGTTTTTTTAATATTTATATTTGAAGTGTAATTATTTAAAATTTGCATAGAAAAATAGGTCTCCTATTTATTGAAACCTCGTAAAAAATAAATTTGCTATTTAATGCAACAAAAAAGCACCCGAAGGTGCTTTTGTAAATGGGGCGCCTGATGGGATTCGAACCCATGCATATCGGAACCACAATCCGAGGTCTTAACCGCTTGACGACAGGCGCCATAATTCCGACAAGTTTTAGTATATCAAATAAAAAAAAATTAGCAAGAGCTATTTGATAACAAATTATTAAGCCAATATTTACTTAACTTCTATGTTTATTGTATTATTGTCTTATATTGGAGGATTTAAGAGTAATGTCAATAGCTTTGGAACAAAAACAGGGATTAATTGCAGGTGATGGATTGCTGCCTGTAAAAATGGCTCAGTATGCGAAAGAAAACGGATTTGACGTTGTTGCAATTTCGCTTTCTAATGATAATTATTCCCAGTTAAAAAAATATTGTTCTAAAGTTTATTCTTTCTGTCCCGGAGAAGTTCAGAAAATTGAAGATGCGCTTAAGGCAGAAGGAATAAAACAAATTACTTTTCTGGGTAAGGTTAATAAAACAGTACTTCTAAAACGTCCTAAATTTGATGCTAGAGCTCTTGATTTTATTAAAAAGGCAATTCGTCTTAATGACGATAAAGTTATGCTTATGATTATTGAAGAGCTTGAAAAAATCGGGATTACAATTTTAGACCAGACTTTGTTTATTAAAAATTTAATGATACCTTCAGGAGTTTTGGGAAAAGTTCAACCTACTCAGGAGCAGGTTGATGATGTTAATTACGGTTACTGGCTTGCAAAAGAAAGCGGTAAGCTTGATATCGGTCAGTCTGTTGTTATTAAAGATAAAATGATTATGGCTGTTGAAGCTATAGAAGGTACTGATAAATGTATTAAACGCGGATGTAAAATTGCGAAGAAAAATTCACGTGTAATTAAGGTTGCAAAACCTCATCAGGATAAGCGTTTTGATATCCCTGCAATAGGGCTTCGTACTCTTAAAACAATGAAAAAATATAAGGCTGATTTGATTGCTGTTGAGGCTGGTGAAACTATTATTGTTGATCAGGAAGAAGTAATTAAATACGCAAATAAACATAATATTGTAGTAATGGCTGTGTAGTGTATATGAAAAAAGTTTTTGTAATAACAGGCGAATATTCGGGAGATATTCATGCCGGTCGCGTGGTAGAAATTCTTAAATCCCTTAATCCTGAAATTGAAGTTCAGGGTATTGGCGGAGATAATCTTAAGAATGCAGGTGCAACTCTATTTTGCGACCATTCTAAGATGTCTGCTTTCGGGTTTAATTTTAAAATGGCGATTGAGCATCTTGCTCTTGAAAAAGAAGTTTCCGAGTATATTCTTGAAGAGTACAAACCGGATTTGGTACTATTGATTGATTACGGGACTTTTAATCTGCGTGTAGCTAAACGATTAAAAGGTAAGGGTATAAAAGTGTTCCATTATATCCCGCCTCAGGTTTGGGCAAGCAGAAAGTGGCGTATCAAAGGGATTAAGAAATTTGTTGATAAAGTTCTTTGTATATTCCCTTTTGAAGTTGAAATGTATCAAAAAGAAGGAATTGATGTTCATTTTTGCGGTCATCCGCTTGTGAAACAGCTTCCTGAAAAAGCCGATAAAGAAGCATTTTTTACGAAACACGGTTTGGATATCAATCGTCCTTTAGTTTCGGTTTTTCCGGGCTCAAGACCGATTGAGTTGTTTTATCTTGCGGATACATTTATTAAATCAGCTAAGAGATTGCAGAAAAAACATCCTGAGTTACAATTCTGTATCTCGCATGCTCCTAATTTGAGCGATAAAGTTTTTGATAAATATATTAAAGATACTGATTTTAAAGTAATAAAAGGTGAAAACCATGCGCTTTTAAGCGTTTCTGATTCTTTGATTCTTGCATCAGGCACGGTTGCACTGGAAGCTTCTTTGTATCAGACTCCAATGATAATCGGATATCAGGGGCCATGGTTTATATATCTCGTTTATCTTTTAGTAAGATGTATCAAAAACGTCTCTCTTCCGAATATTATTACAGGCAAAGATATTGTGCCGGAGCTGGTACAAGCTAAGTTTAATATTGATAATATTTGCTATGAAACAGAAAAACTTTTGTATGACAAAGAATACAGAGCTAAAACTATTGAAGATTTAGGCGGAGTCAGAGCTTGTTTGACTGATAAATATTCTGCTCAGGAAGTCGCGCAATGTATTTTAGACGCTCTTAGATAATATCTTTGTGCTAAAATACAGATAAGGGGGGGGCGTCATGAATAAAAAAATATTATCGTTGTTATTGTCATTTTTTATTCTGTCATCAGCTGCATTTGCAGAAGATGGGCTTCGGACAATGTTTTTGAATAACAGAACGGTTATTTGCGGTATCAATATAAGAAACTTTAATGCTAAAGATACAAACGGTGATGGCATTATTGATAGTGACGAAGAGAGCGGTAATTTTATTAACGCGGTTGAGCGCCTTGATGAAATTAAAGCTGCGGGGGTGAATGTTTTACACGTGTTACCGATAACTCCTGTAGGTAAGTTGAAATCACTTGGTACAGCAGGCTCTTTGTATGCAATTGCGGATTTTGATTCTATCAATCATCAGCTTGTGGATTTGACATCCCAAATGACTCCAATGGAGCAGGCAAAATATTTTGTCGATGAATGTCATAAACGAGGTATTAAGGTTGTTATTGATCTTCCCAGCTGCGGGGCTTATGATTTATTTTTAACTAATCCTGAGTTATTTATTAAAGATAAAAAACAGCTTTCAATTGTACCTACTGATTGGACTGATGTAAGACTTTTGAATACAGGTAATAATGAAAACCTTAATCAGGATGTATTAGATGTTCATAAGCGTTTTGTCGATATGGTTATGGATATCGGTGCAGACGGAATTAGAGCGGATGTTGCAACTCTCAAACCATCTAAGTTCTGGGAAGAAATAATCAATTATTCAAGAGAGCGTAATCCTGAATTTTTATATCTCGCAGAAGCATCTGATTCTTGGAGAGAGCCGCCGTCTAAGTATGCAGAGTTTACTCCGTATGACAAACTTTTAGAAGCAGGTTTTGACGGATACTATGGAAGTTTCTTTAATCTAAAAGATTGGAAAACTGCAGATGAGTTTATTGAACATATTAAGTTTAATAAAAAACTTTTGACATCATATTCGGAAGACAAAAGTGTAATAATGTCTTTTACAACCCACGATGAAGTCAGTCCTATTGTATTAAAAGGCGAAAATCTTTCTGTGATGATGGCGTGGTTGGAGGCAACGTTGCCTTTTAATCCATACTTTATAGACGGATTCCAATTCGGCGACGATTACATATACCCATGGGCAAATTCTAAGGCTAAGTTTACTGAAACCGACGATGATTATTATTTTGTCCATAGAGGTAAGCTTGATATCTTCAATTATTCACGCAAGCCGCAGGGAGATTCAGAACTTGTAAAGGATAATTTTAAAAGAGCATTTGATTTTAGAAATAATAATCTTGATTTGGTAACCAAAGGAACCTGGTCTCCTATTAAAACTGATAAACCTTCTGTTTTTGCTTATACAAGAAGTTATCAGGGAGAGACTATTCTTGTTGTCGGGAATTTAGATTATAAACATTCACAAAAACGTGCTAAAATAAAAGTCTCAGGTATTAAGAAAGATGATGTTCTTGAAATTATTCAGGGGCAGGGAAATTGTAAGACCCGTAAAAATAAATTGTTTGTTGATTTAGAAGCGGGACAAATTAGAGTATTTAAAATTTAACGAGGTATATATATGCAAAGAATGGTATCAGGAATGCGTTCCACAGGTAAATTACACTTAGGTCACTATTTGGGTGTAATTGATAATTGGCTTAAACTCCAAAACGAGTATGAGTGTTATTTCTTTATTGCGGACTGGCATGCACTGACTACTAAATATGATAAAACAGAAAATTTGAAAAATGATGTTCTGGAAGTTGCAATGGATTGGCTGGCATGCGGAATCGATCCTGAAAAATCGACTATTTATGTTCAGTCGCAGGTTCCTGAAATTGCAGAACTTCATATTTACTTAAGTATGATTACACCTCAAAACTGGGTAGAACGTGACCCGACCTTGAAAGATATGGCAAAAATCCTTAAATCAAAAGAAGGTATGGCATCTCAAATTAATTACGGCTTAATGGGTTATCCTGTGTTGATGTCTGCTGATATTATGATGTTTAATGCTGACTTTGTACCAGTTGGTATTGATCAGGTTGCTCACGTTGAACTGACTCGTGATATTACAAGAAGATTCAATAATATTTATAATACTGACTTCTTCCATGAAGCTCAGCCTAAATTGAACGCTTGTTCTCTTATTTGCGGTCTTGACGGCAATAAGATGGGCAAATCTTTTAATAATGATATCAAGATTTCCGATACCGCGGAAGTTACAGCTAAAAAGGTTATGTCCGCTATTACCGACAGAAGCAGAATGAGAAAAGACGATCCGGGACATCCTGAGGATTGTGAAGTCGCTTACAAATACTGGAAAATATTTGGTACGGAAGAAGAAGTTGAAACAGTAAAATGCGAATGTGAAAAAGGTGCTCGCGGATGTGCGGATTGTAAACGTCAGCTGGGTGCAAAAATCAATGCGCGTTTTGCTGAAATTCGTGAATGCAGACGTTATTACGAAGAACATCCTGAAATTGTTAAACAAATTCTTGCGGAAGGCTCTGCAAAAGCTCGTGTAGAAGCTCAAAAAGTTCTAAAAGAAGTAAAAAGTTTAATCGGAATGTACTAGCAAAAAATATTTTTACGTTATTTTATAATAATATGAAAATATTAAGCCCTTTACGTACATTTGCACTTGCCGCTGTTGCAGCTGCTCCGTTGTTGACGACTCCTGTTTATCCGCAGACAATCAAACAGGATACGTTTGAGCATACAATTTCAGCATCAGGAAGCTCAAGCTTTAATGCACTAGCTGGCGCACCTTCTCCAAAAGTAAAAATTGAAGGTGTTGAACGTAATGCAGTAATTGTGGTTGATTTAACCAAAAATGTTTTATATAAATACGATGAAAAAGGTGTTCCTGAAAAAGCATATCTTGTGGCAAGCGGGAAAAAATCAACTCCGACTCATACAGGAGTTAGGATTGTAACCCATACAGAGACTTATCCTTATCGTACAGCTCCTAAGGCTTCAAAAAGACGCCGTGCTCCAAGAGATTACGGCCCGAAGATTATTTGCTTAAATAAACTTGACCCTAAAACAGGCGAGCAGTCGCCGACAGGAGAATTTATCCATGGCAATAATAATCCTGCAAGTATAGGCAAATATGCTTCTCACGGCTGTATTAGAATGGATAACGAAGTTATCAAACAGCTGTCGCAAGAAGTAAAACGCGGAGATATAGTAATTATTAAATAATTATATTTACCCCTTTTTCTTGTCAGTTCTTGTTCTTACAGAAATTCTTATTGGTGTTCCGAAGAATCCGAATGCTTCTCTCAGCTTGTTTTCTAAATATCGTTTGTAATGCTCTTTTAACAAGTCTTCATTGTTGGCAAACAATAAGAACATTGGTGGGTGAACAGCTGCTTGAGTCGCATAAAGAATCTTTAAGCGTTTGTTTCTGATAGTTTGAGGCGGATTAAGAGCGTAAGCTTCATTAATAACCTTGTTCAATAAGCCTGTCGAAACGCGTTTTGTGCACTCAGCATAAACTTCTTCCACTTTTGTGAAGATTTGGTTTAATCTTTGATGAGTTACTGCGCTTATGTAAATCTTTGGAACATAGTCAAGAAACGGGATTTCGTGTGCAATCATTTGTTCAAATTTGTTGATTGTATTTGATTTTTTATCTTCAATCAAATCCCATTTATTGATTGCAATAACCATACCTTTACCTGCTTCAGTAATAATAGAAGCGATTTTTTTGTCTTGGTCTGATATTCCGTTAACAGCTTCCGTTGCATCAATAACCATTAGTGCAACATCACATTCACGGATAGAGCGGATAGCTCTGTCTACAGCAAACTTTTCTACACCGTAGTCAACTTTTGCCTTTTTACGAATACCTGCTGTATCAATAATAACAAACTCACGGTCATTGTATTTTAATCTTGAGTCGATACTATCTCGTGTTGTACCTGATATATCGGATACGATTACGCGTTTTTCTCCAAGAAGAGAGTTTACAATTGAAGATTTGCCTGCGTTAGGTCTTCCAACAATCGCAATTTTAATTGTATTATCTTCTTCAATTTCTTCTTCGATTTCAAAATCTTTTGTAATTTCTTCTAATAAATCACCAACTCCGCCGGAACCGTGCAGAGCAGAAATTGCAATAGGGTCACCAACTGCAAGCGAGTAGAAATCGCTAATCATAGTGATTTGGTTTGAAGAATCAACTTTGTTAACTGCAAGATAAACAGGTTTACCTGATTGGCGTAGAATATTTGCAATATCCATATCAACAGGAGTTGCGCCTTCTATACCGTCAACAATGAAAATGATTTTTTCAGCTTCTTCGCAGGCAATACGAGCCTGATCATAAATTGAAACCATAATTTCATCTTCGTCACCCGGAACGATGCCGCCTGTGTCAATGACTGTGAATAGTTTGTTTTGCCATTCTACATCAAAATATATTCTGTCTCGTGTGACACCAGCCATGTCATCTACGATTGATTGTCTTTTTCCTACCAGACGATTCACGAATGTTGATTTGCCGACATTCGGACGTCCTACTACAGCGATAATTGGTTTTCTTTTCATAATAAGGTTATTCTATCATGAATATCCTTTTTATGAAACTGTTATGTACTTTTTCTTTTCTTTATTTGCGAGGCAAAGAAAAGAAAAAGTACCAAAAAGAAAAGAAAGCACGCTGATTAAATGGATGATTGTCTACGCCCTTCGGGCGTTTTGGCTGAATGGATGTTGCGGGCTGCGCCCGCACTATTGCTTACGCTAAAACCTGCAAGCTTTGCGCCGCGAACGTGCTGCGTTAGCAGCCATAGTGAGCGAAAAAGTGCGGGCTTGCCCGCTAAACAAAAAATGCCCCTCAGGGCATAGTGGTTATCCATTCAATCAGCGTGCTTTCTTCTTCTTTTGCTACTTTTCTTCTTCTTTGCCTCGCAAATAAAGAAGAAGAAAAGTAGAACTAAAATATATTTTAAATAAAAAAATAGCCTGTTCTTTCGAACAAGCTATTTTTCTTCTCTTTTTAAAGATTATAATTTAGAAGCAACTAATCTAGTAGTTTCAGCTAATCTTGTAGAATAACCCATTTCGTTATCGTACCAAGAAATAACTTTAACCATGTTGTCGCCCATAACTTTTGTTAACAATGAGTCAACAGTTGAAGATTGAGCTGAACCGATGTAGTCAGAAGATACTAATGGTTCTTCGCTGTAGCAAAGTACGTGACCGTCAGCAGCTTCTTTAAGAGCAGCATTAACTTCTTCAGCTGTAACTTTCTTTTCAGTTTCGAAAACAACGTCAACTAAAGATACATCCGGAGTAGGAACTCTCATAGCGAAACCGTCCAATTTACCTTTAAGCTCAGGTAATACAAGAGCTACTGCTTTAGCAGCACCAGTTGTAGTAGGAACGATGTTAAGAGCACCAGCTCTAGCTCTACGAGGATCTTTGTGGCCTGCATCAAGAATTCTTTGGTCGCCGGTGTAAGAGTGAACAGTTGTCATCAAACCTTTAACGATACCGAATTTTTCTTTGATAACTTTAGCAACAGGTGCTAAACAGTTAGTTGTACAAGATGCCATTGAAATTACGTTGTGGTTAGCCGGATCGTATTCATTTTCGTTAACGCCAAGAACGATAGTTTTGTCTTCGTTTTTAGCAGGAGCAGAAATGATAACTTTCTTAGCACCAGCAGCGATGTGAGCTTTAGCTTTTTCAGCATCTGTGTAGAAACCAGTTGATTCGATAACAACTTCTACACCAAGTTTAGCCCAAGGAAGGTTTGCAGGATCTTTTTCAGCGAAGAATAAGATTTTGTGACCGTTGATTACAAGACCATCTTCTGCAACTTCAACTGTACCGCAGAATTGACCCATAACTGAATCATATTTGAAAACGTGAGCTGCGTTAGCAGGTGTAAGACCAGGGTCGTTGATTGCAACGTAATCTAGTTCTTCAAAAATACCTTCTCTGATAGCTGCTCTTAAAGTGTTTCTACCAATTCTTCCGAAGCCGTTAATAGCTACTTTTCTTTTACTCATAATTTTTTACTCCTTCTTATTAGTAAAATATTTTCTATAACGTTTTAATCGTAATTCAAAAACATTTTCTAATCAAGAAGGAAATATTAAAAAATTGTTAATATGTAGTTTTCTAATTTTTTTACAAATTCATCTTTTGTGATGTCAGGCAAGATTTCTTTAACAGTTGTAATCCCTTGAACTTCTTCTTCAAAAAGCTCTTCTAAAAACGCTTTGTCATATCCGAACAGAATTGAGCCGTGCTGTAAAATATATCCTTGTTTTCTGTATTGAGCAGAGCCGATTATTTTTTTGCCTTTATAGCAAACATCTGCCCCTGTTGAAATCAGCATACAGTAATCAAATTTTGTTGAGATTTTTTTGTTCTCTCCAAAATCTAATTCGACGCCAAGTGTTTTGAAAAAATCTATCAAAATCCCTGAAATTTCTTTGTAAGAGTCGTTAACACTGACTCCATCAGGAGCGGGCATAACACAGCTGTATGTGATTTCGTCATCATGCAAAAGCGCCCTGCCGCCTGTTAAACGCCTTACGCAATCTATATTTGCCCCTTGTATGAAATCATCCTTTTGGTTTCTTCCCAGTGAAATACATTTTGGATGCCAGGCATAAAGTCTGAATACAGGCTCAGTTCTTCCGGATGCGATTGCTTCATCCAGTAAATCAGAATCAATCTGCATGTTTTCTTTGCCTGTATAAGTTCCGAATTTAACGTACTTCATCTTTAATCTTTCTGAATAAAGCTTCGTCGCTTGTTGTGTCAGCAAGCGGTTTTGGGATAAATAAATCCTGATACCTTCTGATTGCATAAGAATCAGACATGCCGGAAATATAATCGGTAATTAACTGCGGGATATCCTGTTTATCATAATATGCAACGAGTTTTTCGGAATAATATTCATATAAAGCTTTTATAATGTTTTTAGCTTTAACCTCTTCGGCTTTTGTTACAGGGTCTAAATAAACATTATCAAACATCCATTCTCTGAGTTTTGTTACATAGAACCAGCCTTCTTCGCTCATTGCAACCTTAGGTTGATTCATTGATGTTCTTATTATGTCGGAAATCATTTTACCCAATCTGTCAGACTGGTTTGATGAAAAATAGTCTCTGCAATCTTTTGGTAAATCACTTTCCGTAATAACACCCGCGCGAACAGAATCTTCTATATCATGATTAATATAAGCAATCTTATCTGCATATTGAACAACTTGAGCCTCAGGAGTCTTTGGTTTATAACCCCAAGAATGGGTCAAAATCCCGTCAACTGTTTCTTTGCAAAGGTTCATGTTTTCAAGATGTTCGACTACGCGAACGCTTTGTAAATTATGATAAAACCCGTTAGGCAATAAATCGTTTAAAGCAGCTTCTCCGCAATGTCCAAATGCGGTATGACCTAAGTCATGCCCTAAAGAAATAGCTTCAACCAAATCTTCATTAAGTCTTAAAGCTCTTGCCATTGTTCTTGCTATCTGTGAAACTTCTAAAGTATGCGTAAGTCTGGTTCTAAAATGGTCATTATAAGGTGATAAAAATACCTGTGTTTTGTGTTTTAGTCTTCTAAAGGACTTTGAGTGCAAAATCTTATCTCTGTCTCTTTGAAACTCTGTTCTTATTGGATAAGCATCTTCTCTGGGCTGTTTTCTGCCTTTTGACTCTTTACATTTTGTAGCATAAGGAGAAAGTACCTCATACTCTCTCTGTTCTAATTCGTCTTTAATTGTTTGTAAATTATTTTCCATAGCTCTATTATATACCAAATATGCGATTTTACAAAGTTACGGACTTTTTCAATGTTTTAAATGTAAATTTTTGTAAACTAAATTTTATTAAAAAAGCAATTTTTATTTTGTTTGCGTCTTTATATCTGTGGAAGGTAAAATAATTGTAAAGGTTTATTGTATTTTTACTTTCAGTACGGACAATAAAAGTAGTAAGTTGTAAATATAGGAGTAATTAGTTATGACAGATGAAATGACAGTACAGGCACAAAGACCTTCAGCATGGCCTTATGTATTAGGCGGAGCAGCTCTTGGTGGTGCAGCAGGCGCAGGTGCAGCAGCAGCAAACGTAGGTATTAAATCACCTGCATATTCTTCTTGGGAAGATGCTATTGCAGCTACAAACAAAGATGATTCTTTTGTTAAAAAACAAGTAGACAAAGGCGGCGACAACAAAGCAAGCTGGGAAGCAATCCAAACTCAGGCAAAAGCTGTTCAAGATGCAGAAAAAGCTTTAGCAGATTTTAAATTGCCGGAAGGTTTTGAAGCAAAAGCTGAATTAGATGCTGTTATTGAAAAAGAACTTGCTGTAGAAAATGCAAAAAAAGCTATTGAAGGCAAAGAAAAAGCTGCATTTGACACAGAGTTAGCAAATCTTAAAAAGATGGAAATTAAAGCAGATGCACCTTATGAATTTAAGGGCGTACAATATAATCAGGAAGATTTTAGAAAACTTCTTAATTCAACAAAAGAAGAAGACAAAAAACTTGTAGAAGAATTAGTTAAAGATACTAAAGGTTATAAAGATGTAGTTGGTGCAGCTGATTTTGCAAAAACTGAAAAAGGTGCTTTGAAAACAGCAGAAGAAGCTTTGGCAACAGCAGAAGAAGCTTTAACTAAAAAAGATACAAAAGGTTTAGCAGGTGGTATCAGAGAAGGTTACGCAGCAGTTAAAAATGGTGTAACTAACGCAAGAAATACTGCAAAAGAAAAATTAACAGAAGACTTGTTGGGCAAATGTAAAAAAGCAAGCACATGGAAAACCGCAGCAGTAGGTGCAGCAGTATTAGCACTTGCAGGTTTGATGATTAGACCTAAAGGTGAAGAAGTTTAATCAAAACCTTAAAATAACTAATTACAACTATTGTTAAAAAACAGAGTCATTAAGACTCTGTTTTTTTTTATAAGTTTTGATGAGCCTCTTCAACTATATTATTAATATCAACTTCTATTTCATCTCCTGATGTAGCAAACCAGATGAGGTATTCTATATTGCCTGCCGGACCTTTGATAGAAGAATATGTTAAGCCTTTTATTATATAATCGAGGCTTTTTACACAGTTAATAACATTTTGAATAACTTCAATATGAACATTTTTATTCTTAACCACTCCGCCTTTTTCAACCTGTTCTTTACCTGCTTCAAACTGAGGTTTGATTAGGCATATCATTTCATGAAATTCGGGATTCAAAAGTGTTTTTAGATTTGGGATAACCTTTTCTAATGAAATAAATGATAAATCCGAAACCAATAAGTCTGCTAAAGGTTCGTCTTCTGCATAAATATCTTCTTTAGAACATATTCTTAAATTTGTTTTCTCAATTGTTTTGACTTTCTCGGAACTCCGAATCTTCCAATCTATTTGTCCGTATCCGACATCGACTGCATAAACATATTTACTCCCGTTTTGGAGCAAGCAGTCTGTAAATCCGCCAGTAGAAGCACCGGCATCAAAACAAATTCTGTCCTGAACTGTTACAGGGAATGTTTCTAATGCTTTTTTTAGTTTAAATCCGCCTCTTGAAACAAACGGCATTGCTTTTACCTGAAAGTCATATTCTTTTGAAGGGTCTATTTGAAACCCTGCCTTTGTAATAACTTCTGTTCCGATTTTAACATTACCTGCCAGAATTGCGGCAGAAGCTTTGCTTTTGTTTTCAAAATAACCTAAATCAACTAAAACTTTATCTAATCGTTCTTTTTTCATATCTTAAAGAACTCCTCTGCATTTGTTGTTGTAATATCTATGATTTCTTCTACCGGCATGTTCCTAATTGCGGCAATTTCTTCCGCTACATATTTAACGTAAGCGGGTTTATTCGGTTTGCCTCGGAATGGTACAGGTGTCAGATACGGTGCATCTGTTTCCAATACAAGCTTGTCAAGAGGAACTTCCCTTGCTACATCTTTCATTTTGACTGCATTTTTAAATGTTATAACTCCGCCGATTGCAATTGACCAACCTTCGCGGGTGCATTCTTTCATAAACTCTACACTTCCTGAAAAACAATGAAACAGGACTTTAGAGTTTTTATTTACCTCTTTTAATATGTCAAAGGTATCCTTATGAGCTTCTCTATCATGAATTACTATCGGAAGCTCTAATTTATTAGCCATTTTTATTTGTTTGATAAAAACTTCTTGTTGAATATCATTAAAAGATTTATCCCAATAATAATCCAAGCCGATTTCACCGACTGCTACGACTTTTGGATTCTTAGCCCGTTCAATCATTTTATCTTCAATTTCCCGGGTATAAGTTTTTGCTTCTGACGGGAATATTCCGACCATTGCATAAATATTTGGAGCTTGAGCCAGTTCTATAACCTTGTCCATTGTTTTTTCTTCAACAGATGGTATGATGACTTTACCAACACCTTCAAGGTAATCACTATCTTCATTTACCCCCATATCGACATGTGCATGTGTATCAATTAAGTAATTTTTCATAAACTAATGATAGCATATAATATCAAATTCACAATTTGAACATTTTGCAGGGGAGAATTCTTCTTTATCTATTTTTGAGGTTATTTCGATTAATTTTTCTTCGTATTCTTTTGCTAAAGAATCTGTCAGTTCAACTGTAACCTCTGTTTTGTTTTTTAAATCCAGATAAACAAAAGAAACATTATTGGTTTTAAAAAATGCTTTTACGCAAAGAAGATAAATCATAGTTTGAAAATCATACGCTGCGTTTTTGGGAGCAGAACCGGTTTTGTAATCCAATATATAATAATGCTCATTCTCTTTAACAAGAGCATCGAGTCTTCCGCCGAAAAAATGCTGTCCGATTTTTACAGCCAGATTATACTCTGTGTTTACGCATTCGTAACCCAAGTATTTTAGTCCCTTCAGGTAATCCCATAATAATTTTTCATGTGGATTAAGCGAAAGTTCCATTTTATCAATGTTTTCTTTTCTTAGATAGTAAGAAGCAAGTGCGTGAATGTTTTTACCTGTTTCAAAAATCTCATCATTAACAGGCATGGATATTCCTTTTATATATTTAAACTCAAATTTTTTAGGACAGAGTTTAAAAGTTTTTAGCATATTAGGTGAAAATTGTTGAAACATTTTATCCTATTAAGTATGTATAATCAGGTGTTTGTTTAAGCTTTTCTTCAATTTCTTCAAAACTCAATTGACCTTCTGTTGCTCCGAATTTTGAGACAACGGATGCTGAATTAACAGAACCGTACATCAAGGCTTTTCCGATATCGATTCCAGTTCTGTTTAATGCTGCGCAGAATGTTGAAGCGAACGCATCTCCGGCGCCTAATGTTGAAACTACTGGTGACGGATACGGTTCGCAAAAATAGAATTTTTCTCCGTCATACGCGTAAGCACCTTTGTTTCCATCAGTGATTACAACAACCTGATAGTCTTTAACTTTTAATGCTTGTAGCATTTTTTTGATATCTTCGTGAATGAGTTCATGTGAGAATTTTTCTGTTTTTGTATCCGGTCTTACTTGTATCCCTGTTGTCATTGTAGCTTCTTCTTTGTTCATAACTACAATATGCGCTGATGTGAGGATTTTGTTTAAATGCTGGAATCCTCTTTTAATACTGGTTGTACCTGCATTGAAACAAATTTTTGTATCATTGGCATGCGCAAACTCTACAATTGGTTCCAGAACTTTGTTTGATTCACCGTTAAGAGGTGCAATGTAGATTAAATCCGCATCTTTAATTGCTTCAAAATTAATTTCATCTTCTCTTATTTCTGCATTTGCTCCTCTGTGTGCAAGAACGGTTCTATCTCCTTGAAAACTTACTAAGATAATAGAAAACCCGGTTGAAGTATCTTCTTTTTGGATAATATTATCAAGGTTTACTTTATGAGATTTGAAAAATTCCAAAATACCGTCTGAATAAAGGTCATTGCCTATCTTAAAGATGGCAGATGTTTCAAGTCCAAGGTTTGCAAAACTGCAAGCCGTGTTAATTCCTCCGCCTCCAACATTAGATGAGAATGTTGAAATATCTATTTTAGAGCCGTAAGGATAACTCATAAAATCCGAGTTTTTGGTTTTGGAACAAACAGAAACAATATTTGCTTCATCACATTCAACAAAAACATCCATTGTTGCACTTCCGATAGTAATAACTTTAGGCATTTTCAAATCTCCTCTATTTCTTATTAAATTATAACACAATAATCTCCAACCAACGTGTATCCACCAGTAATGTTATCTGCCCCTTGTTGTAAAGAAATGTAAAATTATTAAATTGGCATGGTGTATTTTTTATACAGTTAATCTATAATGTGTGTATACAAGGATATGTGATAAATATATAAACCCGTTGAGAGAGTTTGGTTTGGGTTTGTTTATTTTAAAAAAAAAGTATAGATTAGGGATTATAGACGGAAATGAATATCCGTCGCGGAAAGGTTTTTAGGAGATGGCTCTTACAATTAATACAAATATTTCTTCGCTTATTGCACAAAGAAATCTTAATAATGCAACTAATGCGTTGAATACTTCAATTGAGAGAATGACAACCGGTTATAAGGTGAATCATGCCTCTGACAATGCTGCTGATTATGCGATTTCAAAATTATGGACTACACAATTAAGTTCTCTTGATGTCGCAGCTGATAATGCATCGATGGGTATTGATATGTTAACTACTACAGAAGAAACATATACCTTGTTAACTGACCATCTACAACGTGTAAGAGACTTGACCGAACAAGCATCAAACGGTACTTACGGCGGACAATCATTGGATGCAATTAAAGCAGAAATTACTGCTCGTTTGGAGGAATTTGACCGTATAGCTGCAAGTGCTGAATTTAACGGAGTAAAATTAATGACAGGCGGTATAACTGCTGATATTAAATTACAAGTAGGGTTATATGCTGATGCAAATTCTCAGATTGTAATGTCAAAAGATTTGTTTGCAAAAACTACCTGTAAAGACCTGTTGGGAAAAGAAATTACGGCGATGGCTACAGCTTGTTCGGCTAATGCAACCGCACCTGCGGAATTAACAAATTTGGATACGGCTATCAAAACTTTGTCTACACGTGCTACCAATATTGGTGCTGTTCAAAACAGAATATCATCTGCTATTTCCGCAATTGATGTTCAGTCACAGAACTTAACATCCTCTTTATCTACTTTAAAAGATACGGATGTTGCAGAAGAATCTTCTAATTATATTAGGGCTCAAATCTTGCAGCAAGCGTCTGCAACCTTGCTTTCAACTGCTAACCAGTTACCAAGCATAGCTTTGAACTTAATATAGGGGTAAAGGGGTAAATCTATTTGGACTGGTAGATATGACTACTGGCTATAAGTAAAAAATTTAATTTGTTGTTGATTGGGATATGTACTTATATGTGGGATTGATTAATTCAATCCCTTTTTATTGTGCTACGCACGTAGACAAGGGTCGGAGCACATTTTGTTTCATTACCGGCTTATATTTTAACTCATCCGTGCTCCTCTGCTGATTCTGTTACTTGTGGGTTCGAGTTGGTTGATAATAAAAAAAGAGGGAGCATTTCCCTCTTCTCTTTGGGCGATACGTGACTCGAACACGTGACCCCCACAATGTCGATGTGATGCGCTACCAACTGCGCTAATCGCCCGTAATATTAATTTGTAAACTTGTTTAAGCAGTTGGTAACGCATAGAGCTCCGCTCCGATGCTACCTCTCAAAAAATCCTCAATGGTTCGGATTTTTCTCGGCAGAGTCAACTGCGCCAATCGCCCGTATGTAACTAAGTTATCATAAATATTGTCTTTTTACAAATATAAAGATTTTATTAAGTTTTTGTTAGCGAGTGTACTCAATACACTCGCTAAATTATTTTGTTGACAGGCATTCAGCCGTTTTTCCATAAAATTCCTCCTAACCCGCTATTGTTGACACTCCCAAACCCTTGTGTTGTAATATTAGTGTATGCTTGTACACAAGATAGGAGACACAAATCATGGCAACAAAAACTAAAAAAACTGTTGAACAGCTTGAAGAATCTCTTAACGCTCCAAGTGTTGTTGAAACACTTGACCAATTAGAAGTACTTATTTCTAAGGTTAAAAAAGCTCAAAAGATTTTCGCAACTTATTCACAAGAACAAGTTGACGCTATTTTCAAAGCTGCTGCAGCTGCTGCTGACAAAGCTCGTATTCCACTAGCTCGTATGGCAGTAAAAGAAACAGGAATGGGTGTTCTTGAAGATAAAATCATAAAGAACCACTTCGCTTCCGAATACATTTATAACAAACACAAAAACGCAAAAACTTGCGGAATCATAAAAGAAGACAAAGCTAACGGTATTAAAATCGTTGCTGAACCTCTTGGTGTTATTGCTGGTATCGTTCCTACAACTAACCCGACTTCAACTGCGATTTTCAAATCTCTTATAGCTTTGAAAACACGTAACGCTATTATCTTCTCACCACACCCAAGAGCTAAAGACTGTACAATTGCAGCAGCTAAATTGGTTCTTGAAGCTGCTGTTAAAGCTGGTGCTCCTGAAGATATTATTGGTTGGATTGATGTTCCTTCAATCGAACTTTCAAACGCTTTGATGCACCACGATTCAATCGATTGTATCTTGGCAACAGGCGGTCCTGGCATGGTTAAGGCAGCTTACTCATCTGGTAACCCTGCTTTAGGTGTAGGTCCTGGTAACACTTCAGTTGTTATTGACGAAACTGCTGATATTAAAATGGCTGTATCATACATCCTTATGTCAAAAACTTTCGACAACGGTATGATTTGTGCTTCTGAACAATCAGTAGTAGTTGTTGATAGCGTTTATGAAGCAGTTAAAGCTGAATTCGCTTACAGAGGCGCTTACTTAGTTAACGCTGAAGAACAGCAAAAAATGATTGATCTTCCGTTTATCGATCCAAAACGTGGTACTGCTCACCCTGACATCGTTGGTCAGTCTGCTCACAGAATCGCTGAACTTTCAGGCTTCTCAGTTCCTGAAAATGCGAAAGTTCTTCTTGCTGAACGTGGTGAAGTTAACTGGGAAGATCCATTCTCAAGAGAAAAACTTTCTCCAATTTTGACACTTTACAGAGCTTCTGATTTTGAAGATGCAACTGAAAAAGCTTACTTCTTAGTATCACACGGTGGTGCTGGTCATACTTCAGTTCTTTATACAGATGAACGTTCTAGCGAAAGAATTGACGCTTATGCTAAGAAAATGCCTTCTTGCCGTGTATTGATTAACTCACCTTCATCTCAAGGTGGTATTGGTGACTTATTCAACTTCAAGTTAGAACCATCTTTGACACTTGGCTGCGGTTCTTGGGGCGGTAACGCTGTTTCAGGTAACGTAGGCGTTGAAAACTTACTTAACTACAAAACAGTTGCTGAAAGGAGAGAAAATATGTTATGGTTTAAGGTTCCACCTAAAGTTTACTTCAAGAGAGGAGCTCTTGACCTTGCATTAAGAGAACTTTCAGGTAAAAAACGTGCATTTATCGTTACTGACAGATTCTTGTTCAATTCAGGTGCTGTTGATAATATTACTAAGGTTCTTGATGAAATCGGTATTGAACACGAAGTATTCTTTGATGTTAAACCGGATCCAACATTGTCAACTATTAATCAGGCAATGGCTGTATTGAAACCGTTTGAACCGGATGTAATCATTTCTTTAGGCGGCGGTTCTCCAATGGATGCTGCTAAGATTATGTGGTTATTGTATGAACAACCTGATACAAACTTTGAAGATATCGCAATGAGATTCATGGATATCAGAAAGAGAATTTGTTCTATTCCTGAATTGGGTAAAAAAGCTACAATGGTTGCTATCCCTACAACTTCAGGTACAGGTTCTGAAACAACTCCATTCGCTATCATTACTGATGACGAAACTCACGTTAAATACGCAATCGCCGATTACGCTTTAACACCAAATATGGCTATTGTTGACCCTAACTTTGTTGACGGTATGCCAAAAGGTTTGACTTCAGCTTCTGGTATTGACGCATTAGTTCACGCTATTGAAGCTTATGTTTCTTGTATGGCTACAAACTTTACAAATTCAAATGCTTTAGAAGCAACTAAGTTGGTATTCAGATATCTTGAAAGATCATACAGAGAAGGTGCTAAAGATCCTATCGCTAGAGAAAAAATGCACTATGCTGCAACAATTGCAGGTATGGCATTTGCTAACTCTTTCTTAGGATTATGCCACTCAATGGCTCACAAACTTGGTGCAATGTACCATGTTCCACACGGTGTAGCTAACGCACTTCTTATCAGACAGGTTATGAAATATAACGCATCTGATGCTCCACACAAACAAGCAATCTTCCCTCAATACAAATTCCCTTGCGCTAAGACTAAATACGGTCAAATCGCAGATGAATTAGGATTGGGCGGAAATAATGACGACGAAAAAGTTCAACTTCTTATCAATGCAGTTGATGATTTGATGAAGAGAATTGAACTTCCAAATTCAATCAAAGACTTTGGTGTTGATGAAGCAACATTCATGAATAACTTAGATGAATTGGTTGAACTTGCATTCGACGATCAATGTACAGGTGCAAACCCTGCATATCCGTTGATGGAAGACATCAAGAAAATCTATATTGATGCTTACTACGGTAATGTATAGAATAGAGATCTGAGATTAGAAAGAGGACTGATAATCTCAGTCCTCTTTTTTTATGTTATAATTTAAAATCATCAAGGGAGTATAAAAATGGAAATAAGACAAGAATTTTTAGAACAAGCAATGCAATTAACTCGTAATGCGGAATTTTTACCTGACGGAGCACAGGGATTGGCGGCAAAATTGCAGTATGCGGCAGATAATAATAAGCCTTTAAGAGTTAAATTAGGGATGGATCCTACCCGTCCTGATTTGCATTTGGGTCATACTGTCGTTATGAGAAAACTAAGAGAGTTTCAGGCTCTCGGGCATAAAATTGTTCTTATTGTAGGCGGGGCTACTGCTATGGTTGGTGACCCGAGCGGTAAATCCGATACAAGACCTGCTTTAACAAAAGAACAGGTTGAAGAAAATGCTAAGTCTTATTTCGACCAGATGTCTAAAGTTCTTGATGTAACTAATGCAGAAGTTACTAATAATGCGGATTGGTTACATCCGATGAGTTTTACTGATTTGTTAAAATTGTCTTCACAAGTTACAGTTGCACAAATGATGACAAGAGATGATTTTGCAAAAAGATATGCTGACGGTAGACCAATCTCTATTCACGAATTTTTCTATCCTTTAATGCAGGCTTATGATTCTGTTGCAATTGATTCTGATATTGAGTTGGGCGGTACTGATCAGAGATTTAATACTCTTCTTGGCCGCGATATTCAGGCTGCTTACGGAAAAAAATACCCTCAGCACGTAATGTTGTTGCCGCTTCTTGAAGGTACTGACGGTGTTGTTAAGATGTCAAAAACATATCCTGAACATTGTATTTCACTTACAGACAGTGCAAAAGATATGTTCGGTAAGCTTATGAGTATTCCTGATACTTTAATCACTCGTTATTATTCGCTTCTAACTGATGTTGAACAATCAGAATTAATCGAAATGGATAAACAGATTGAATCCGGTTCGGTAAATCCTCGTAACATTAAAATGCGTCTTGCGCATATGATTACTGAGGAATATCACGGAAAAGAGGGTGCTGATAAGGCTCAGGAAGATTTTATCAATGTTGTATCCAACAAGGGAATCCCTGATGATATTGAAAGTGTTAAGATTGAAGCTGAGATAAATATTTTAGACTTACTTGTTAATCTTAATTTTGTTCAAAGTAAAGGCGAGGCAAAACGTCTTATTCAAGGCGGCGGTGTTAAACTTGATGGCGAAAAACTATCAGATATGACGTTTATGGTAACACCATCTATGGATAAAGTTTTACAGGCAGGTAAAAGAAAGTTCGCTAAATTAGTATAGCGCATGTTCCCTCGCCCCTTGCGGGAGAGGGTTAGGGTGAGGGGTAAATGATATATAATAATATTCTCGAATGTATTGGTAACACTCCATTAGTAAGATATTCTGATAATATATTATTAAAGTTGGAATACTTCAATCCATCAGGTTCAGTAAAAGCAAGAGCATCTTATTCAATGATTCAATCCGCTTTAGAACGCAGTGATATTGATGAAGGTACCGTAATTATTGAACCTACAAGCGGAAATACAGGCATTGGTCTTGCTATGGTTTGTGCTGTTCTCGGGATGAAGTTAATTATCTGCATGCCTGAAAGTATGTCGGAAGAGCGCAGAAAACTTATTGCAGCTTATGGTGCGGAACTTGTTCTGACTCCTAAAGAACTTGGGATGAAAGGCGCTGTTGAAAAAGCTATTGAGTTAAAAAACAGTTATTCAAACGCTTGGATTCCAATGCAGTTTGCAAACCCTGATAACCCTAAAGCTCATCAGCAGACAGCAAAAGAAATCCTTGATGATACAGGTCGAAACGTTGATATTGTTGTGGCAGGAATTGGTACAGGCGGAACGGCATTCGGATTGAAAGAATATCTCCCTTCAAATGTTCAGGTTTATGGAGTAGAACCTGCTGAAAGTCCTTTGTTTACGGATGGAAAAGCAGGGCCTCACAAAATTCAGGGTATTGGAGCAAACTTTATTCCTGAAATCTGTGAAGGAAAAAATCTTGACGGAATATTAACGGTAGAAGGTGATGAAGCAATTGTTGCCTCAAAAAGGCTTGCAAAAGAACATGGTATTTTTTGCGGGATTTCGGCAGGTGCAGCGCTGCTTGCAGCGGAAGAGCTTGCGCAGAAATATCCTGAGAAGCTCATTGTGGCAATAGTTCCTGATACGGGAGAACGTTATCTCTCAACCTGGTAATCAGAAAGATATTTTATTTTCGAAACGATAGCGGGAGCCGGAGGCGGGAGCGTGTTTGAGAAAATAATATATCTTTCGGGTAGTTATGAAAGGTCTTAAATGCTAATACGTGCAATCAAAAAACTAAAAGAAGATATAAAAGTCATCTATGATAACGACCCTGCTGCAAACAACCTTGCAGAGGTATTGTTTTGTTATCCGGGGCTGCAAGCTCTTATATCCCATAGAATTGCGCATAAGCTTGCTTATTGGAAGATTCCTTTTTTACCAAGATTAATTTCTTACTGGACAAGAATTTTTACGGGAATTGAAATCCACCCGAAAGCAAGAATCGGAAACAGATTCTTTATTGACCATGGAGAAGGGGTTGTTATTGGTGAAACCGCTGTTATTGGAGATGATGTTTTAATCTATCAGCAGGTAACTTTAGGCGGCACAGGGAAGGAACAGGGGAAACGACATCCTACTGTTGGTAATAATGTTATTATAGGTGCTGGAGCTAAAGTCTTAGGAAATATTACTATCGGCGATAATGTAAGAGTTGGAGCAGGCTCGGTTATTGTGGATGATGTACCTGAAAACTGTACTGTTGTTGGTATTCCGGGGCGGATTGTTCATCAGCATTTTATTACTCCGGATGGAGTTTTAATGCATAATAGAATTCCTGACCCTGTGAAATGTGAGTTAAATCGTTTGAAATACGAGATTCAGGATTTGAAAGAAAAAGTTAATTTTCAAGAATAGAATCTTTTGTTTTTACTGCTGCAAAAGCACTTAGCGCTCCGCAAAGTGCACTTAAAGCATAAGAACAATATGCTATTTTGTTACCTTTAGAAACTTTAGCTGCTAATTCTTTTGAAAGAAATTTATCTGCAAATTTTTGACCTTTTACGGTTGCCATGCCTTCTTCTATAAGCATAGGTGTTGTTGTGGCAAAAGCAAGCAGACCTGCATTATCTCTGATAAAGTTATTTGTTTTTTGCTTACTGCTTAATTCTTGTCCGTCAGTTGGTTTGCTTTTTCTGCTGCAAGCTCCATATAGTCCGATGACTGTTGGTCCGAGCAAAGAAAGAGGACGAAGTTTTTGCAATGCTTTTCCGATAGTGCTGAAATGATAGTTCATTGCATGTCCCATTTCATGGAAAACTGCGCCTGAAATATCATTTTTAGGCATTATAATTGAGTTCTTTTTAATATAAACTTTTCTTACTCCGTTATCTTTGAATGCAACATCAGTTGGTGCAAAAAATGCGTTATTTCCCTCTCGAACTTGGTCGATATACATTGCATCAAGAATTGTTTTGAGGAAAGGTTTTTCTTTTTTTGAATCTATAATACTTTCTTTTATTTTATCTAAATAACGAATTCTTACCCCTTTTTTCTTAAGTCCTGTTTCTTCCAAAGTTTGGGCTGCGGCATTATGAATTGTATCAATATCTTGCTGCGGCATTTGCCCGTTTTTCTTCATTGCAGGAAGCACTCCACCCATAATGATAGGTGAGCCGATTCCTTTTGCAATACTTGCTGTTACAAGCGCACCAATAGAAGCTCCTACTGCATTCGGCTCCTTTTTCTGTTTTATATAAGGAGGTGGCGGGGGATAAATATTTGGTTGATAAGCGGGGTAAGACATTGTCATAAGACTATCCTTGCATATTTATATTTTGTTCTTTAGGGACAATTTGTTTTGTTTTGCTGAATGCGTTTTTAACTGCATCAACGGTTGACCAAATTGTAATTCCAAGTGCTGCAAGCCCTCCTAAGACAGGATTACTTTTAGACACAAAGCCTGCTGCAACAGCGCCGCCGAAGAATGCAGCTGCTTTTCCCCATTGTCCGTTGATTGCTTGTCCTAAGCCTGTTAGGAAAAATGAGCCGAGACCGACTCCCCATTTTTTACCGCTTGATGCTTCGTCTTTTATTGTATAAACATAATGATCAGGAAATTCCTGTACATTTAAAACTTCAGGATAATACTGCTGCTGCATCATCGGCTGCTGCTGATACGGATTTGGTTGCTGTACATTAGGGCCTACATTTTGTACTGTGGTCATACACACCTCAAAAATTTCTACTACACAATTATATTAAAACAAGAACACGTACATAATTGCTTCTTTTGTAACGAAATATTAAAATATCTCTATTTAAACTTTATGTTATAATAATTACAAGATTTTACGAGGTAAATAAATTGGGAAAATATCATTTTATCGCAATTGGCGGAATAGGAATGAGCGGGCTTGCAAAGTATCTCCTTCAGGACGGACATACTGTTACAGGTTCTGATATTGCGGATAGCAAATATATAGATGCGCTTAAGGAATTGGGTGTGGTGGTGAATATAGGTCATAGTGAGGCTAATTTACCTGATGATACAGATGTTGTAGTTGTCAGTACTGCTATTAAAGAAAATAACCCTGAGCTTATAAAAGCGAAAAATCTTGGTATGAAGATTTACCATCGTTCTGATTTGCTTGCCGAGATTGCAAAATCAGCACAGGATAGAGGCAAATGTTTTATAGGTTTTTCCGGTACCCACGGCAAAACTACTACAAGCGGTATGGCTTCTTTTGTATTAGATAAAGCAGGACTTGAACCTTCTTTTGTTGATGGAGGAATTGTTCCTGAACTGCATACAAATGCACAGCACAAAAGCGGGGAACATTTTGTAGCAGAGCTTGATGAAAGCGACGGAACAATCGTTAAGTATAATCCCGACATTCTGGTTATCAATAATTTGGAAGAAGACCACCTTGATTTTTACAAAAACGGAATGTCTGATTTGGTTAAGACTTTTGACAGAGCAATTTCACAATCTAAAAAAATTATTGTTAATAATGATAATGAAGGTATCAAGCTTCTAAGCGGTGAATTTATTACTTTTGGATTAAATGATGCAGATTATACAGCTAAAAATATTGAGTATTCAAAAGAAGGTACTAAATTTGAAATTTATCATAAAGGTGAGTTTCTGACTGATATGTTCATCACTGTAGCAGGTATTCATAATGTTTATAATACATTAGCTGTTTGTGCAGCTTTGAATGAAGCAGGAGTGGTGCTTGAATGCATAAAAGATTCATTTGCACCGTTTACAGGCATGGGAAGACGTTTTGAAAAAGTTGCAGAAAATATTTATGATGATTATGCGCATCATCCGACCGAAATCAAGGCTACATTGGAAGCCGCTTCTTTAAAATTCGGTAAAGAAAATATTGTAGCAGTATTCCAGCCCCATCGTTATACAAGGCTTCAAAGCTTGTGGGATGATTTCAAAGCTTCATTTGAAAATGCAGACAGACTTATTGTAACCGATGTTTATGCAGCTTCTGAAGACCCGATTGAAGGTGTAAACGGAGAACAATTTGCTTCTGAAATTAATGCAGAATATATTGGCGGTTCAATAGAAGAGGTTGCTAAAAAGCTAAAACCAACTTTATTATCCGATAATATAGTAATAGGTTTGGGGGCAGGAACAATAACAAAATTGGGGAAATATTTAAAAGAATAATACGGCGGCGAAAAGATATTTGTTTTTCAGGCACGCTCCCGGCTCCGCCTCCCGCTATCGCTTCAAAACAAATATCTTTTCGCCTTAACCAGTTGAACAAGGAATTTTTTAAATTGCAGATAGAATGTAGAGAAAATTTTGAAATAAAAAATCTTACCACCTTCAAAATTGGAGGGCGGGTGAAAAGAGTATATTTACCCAAAACTCAGTCCGAGTTTGTTCAGCTTTTAACAGAATTGGATGATTATATTGTTTTGGGGAATTGTTCAAATGTGCTGTTTTCTTCTAATGGTTTTAGCGGAAATTTAATTTTAACAACGCAAATGAAAGAATATTTTATAAACGGTACTTTTGTAGCAGCTTCCTGCGGTGTTAAAGGCCCGTTGCTTTCTCAAAAAGTTTCAGAAAACGGCTTGAGCGGATTTGAATTTATGATAGGATTCCCAGGCACTGTGGGCGGAGAAGTTTTTATGAATGCAAGCTGCCATGGTCAGTGCATTTCTGATAACCTAATCCGCTGCTGTGTTTTTGATAAAGAGAAAAAAGAAGTTGTTTATAAAGAAAAATCCGAAATGGGTTTTGAATACAGAAAATCAATTCTTCAAGGAGGTAAATATATCTTGCTGGGTGCGGAGTTTGAATTAAAAAGAGCTCCACAGGAAGATATTAAGGCTCTTATGCAGAGGAATTTAGAATCCAGAAAAGGCATTCAACCGACTCTTGCAACTCCGAATGCAGGAAGTGTTTTCAAGAATCCGCCGAATGATTCGGCAGGAAGACTGTTGGATAAAGCAGGGGTAAAAGAGTTTAATATGCCGAATGTTAAAGTTTGGGATACACATGCAAACTTTATTGTAAACAAAGGGAATGCAAGTTCTGAGGATGTTTTAGAGCTTATGGTAAAGATGTTTACAACTGTTCGGGATATATATACAATAGAATTAAGACCTGAGGTAATTTTTATCGGGGATAAAACGGAAAAAGAGGAAGAATTATGCAATATACTATATCCAAAGATTCAAAAATAGCAGTTTTATGCGGCGGAATGTCATCAGAGCGTGAAATATCTTTGCGTTCGGGTAAAAATTGCCTTGCAGCTTTACAGAGACTGGGGTATAAGAATGCTGAAATCGTGGATGTTTCTGAAAATGTTATGAATGATTTAAAAGGCTTCGAGTTTGCATATAATACACTCCACGGAAAATTTGGTGAAGATGGTTGTATTCAGGGAGTTCTGGAAATCCTTAAAATACCTTATACAGGCTGCGGTGTTATGGCTAGTGCGATTTGTATGAATAAAGAATATACAAAAAAAGTTATGGCAACAGCAGGACTTCCTTTAATTAAATCTGTTTACCTTCTTGAAGGCGAAGACCCTGTTGAAAAGGTTAAAGATTTAAAATATCCTCTAATGATTAAACCTGTTTCGGAGGGCTCAAGCTTCGGGATGAATAAAGTTAATAATGAAGCTGAACTTGTTGATGCAGTTGCAACTGCGCGCAAATACAATGCACAGGTTTTGATTGAAGAATATCTTGTTGGTATTGCTGCAACAGTAGGTGTTTTGGAAAAAGATGGAAAAGCTTTTGCGACAGAAATTCTTGAACTCAGACCAAAAAATGAATGGTATGATTACGAAGCTAAATATACAAAAGGAATGACTGAATTTATTCTTCCTGCTGAATTGTCTCCTGAAATGACAGCACAGGTTAAAGAATATGCGGTTAAGGCTTTTGAAGTCTGCGGATGTTCAGGAGTTTCAAGAGTTGATTTCCATATTGTAGGCGATATTCCTTACATTCTGGAAGTTAATACTAACCCGGGTATGACGGATACAAGTGATTTACCTGCTCAGGCTGCTGCGGGCGGAATCAGCTATGACAATCTTGTTGAAATGGTACTAAAAAGCGCAGGACTAAATAAATAATGTCAGACGAAGAACTAAAATCACATAGAGACGGTCAGGCAAGACGCTTGAAACAGGCTCAGATGCAACGACAGATTCGCCGCTCACAGCGCCGATTGAATCGTTTGCGTGCGTGGTATAAGTTCTTTTTGATAATGTCACTTATAGCATTAGGATTTTTTATACTTAAGCTTCCGCAATGGAGATTGCATTCTAATGCATTTGATAGCTTGCAAAATCCGCAATTAGAAATCGTAAATAACAGAATAGTACCTTCGCAGAAAGTTTTATCAGCTCTTAGAAGAAATCAGGTTCCTAAACAACCTGTATTTTTGGTTAAGACAGAAAATTTGAAGAAAAGTATTAAACAGCTTGAGCCGATTCAGGATGTTTATATAAGACGTTTTTGGTTTCCAGCAAGGTTGCAGATTATTGTAATTGAACGTACTCCGATTGTTACTATTTCTCCAAATACTGATGTTCCGCCGATTGCGTTTTTCTCTGCTGACGGCAAACTTATCGGGCGTGAGTATATGCCTCTTGCTGATGATTATAAGACTGTTCTTGTAATAACCTATGGAACGGGTGATGATTATAGAAACTGGGATGTCGCTAAAGTTAATAATTTCAAAAAACTTGCTATGCTTGTTGAAAGAGAAACAGGTGAGACTGTTGAATATATTGACTACAGGAATCCTAAAGATGTTTATATGAAAATTCCTACTGCGAATGTAAGATTAGGAAGTATTAATCCTTCTACATTTGATAAAATTCAGCGCCTGCCGTCATTACTTCCGCAGGTAAAAATGATTAACAAGAAAGTTAAGTATATTGACTTGCGCTGGGATTCAAACTATATAAAATTGGATGAGTAAATGCCAAAAAGTGCTTATATACATATACCGTTTTGTAAATCAAAATGTAAATATTGTTCGTTTGTATCTTATGTAAAAAATGTTGAGAACAGTTATTTTGATGCACTTTTGAAAGATATTGACGCTAATTATCAGGGAGAGGAACTTAATACCCTTTATTTTGGCGGGGGAACGCCTTCTCTGGTTGGTATAAAGCTGATTGAAAAAATTTTGTCCCGCTTTAATCTGGCAGAATGTTGTGAAGTAACTTTTGAAATGAATCCAGATGATTCTGATATTGAATATTTAAAGGAGTTAAAATCTCTTGGTGTAAATCGTTTGAGTATGGGTTCTCAAACCTTTGATGACAATGTGCTTAAACTAATCGGGCGAAGGCATACTTCTTCCGATACGATAAAAGCTGTTGAGAATGCAAAGAATGCAGAATTTGATAATATAAGTCTGGATTTAATCTATGGTTTACCTGATGTGCTTAATATAAAAAAAGATTTGGAAATTATTACAAGTTTAGATATACAGCATATTTCAACCTATGGTTTGAAGATAGAGGAAGGCTCTCATTTTTATACTTCCCCTCCTAAAAATCTTCCTGATGATGATATGCAGGCTGATATGTATCTTGAAATCAATGATTATTTATCTCCAAGAGGATATCAGCGTTATGAGATAAGTAATTTTGCCCGAAAAGGATTTGAGTCCCGTCATAATTTGAATTATTGGAATAATGAAGAATATTATGGTTTTGGTGCAGCTGCACATGGTTATGTTAATGGAGTCAGATATTCTAATTTTGTTTCTTTGAAAGATTATGCCAACAATCCGTTAGGTTTTGCCCAGGAGCACAAAATATCTCTGCAAGAGAATCTTGAAGAAGAAATATTTCTCGGGTTTAGGAAAGAAGAAGGGATAAATGTTGAGAAAATAAATAAAGATTTCGGGATTGATTTTGATAATAAATATAAATCCATACTGAATAAATATTTACCCCAATATATTCAAAAGACACCTTGCGGTTATAAACTAACGCTCGAAGGTGTCTTGCTGAGTAATAATATTTTAGCTGAATTTATTTAGCTTAAAGGGTAACACATAGCATATAAATTCCCATCGTTATTATAAAGTCTTATTTTGTTTTCACCGGAATCATAGACTATTTTAGATATAGGATGAGGAAACTCATTTCTAATTTCTTGTTTTCTTTTTGCTAATTTTTTGTGGAATTCAACCAACTCTTCTAATGTTGAATCAGTCTCGCGTTTAATTCCTTCTACACCGGTATTGGAATATTTTTCGTTAGCATGAGGGAGCAATAAGCCAAGCATATTATCTTTTACTTGATTTCTTAACACAGGTGATATTATTACAGAACCTTCTTCACTTTTCAAAGCAGTTTCCATTAATCTTTTTAAATAAAATCCGGTGTCTGCAAAATTTACACCCTCTATAGCTTCTGCAACATAAGGAATTTGTGTGATACCGTCTTCCATTGCTTTAATCATAATATTTGAACGTTCTGTTTGCTGAAGAGCGGCTTCTTGTCCTTTGCCTGTCAAAAGATAAGTCAGCATACTTTCTACTGCTTCTTTTTGATGTTCTCTCATCTCTTGAGCAGTTGCAATCGCTGTTTCCGGCATAACTGTTCCGATTTCATCCAATGATTTAACTTTTGCCATAGCTTCATATCGTCGAAGATCTCTAATTGTCCGTTCTTTTTCAACAATTTCTTGATCTTTTGCTGCAAGAGCACTTTTTACACTAGGGAAAATACTATCTTCGGTCGCTTTTATTGCTTCTTTTATTCGTTCGGGAACTTCTTTACTTAAAGAATTGAGTCTTTCTTGTAATGAATGTTTTTCTTTTGCTTCTTTAGTCAGTCCTGCTATAAATGATTCAAAGATATCTGTAACCCTTCCTGTATCAAGACCTACTAATTTCCCTTTTGAAGCTTGTAATAGAGTGTTGGCTGTCAGGTTACGATGATAGACTGTAATTTCCTGTACGAATTTGTCTCCAAGCATACCTCTGAATGCGACATCGTTGTTAATTCCGTTCATATTTATCCCTTTTTTTATAATAATAACTTAAAACTGCTAAAAAATAAATTTGCTATTTGCAGTAAAAATTTTTTTATAATAGAATAAATAAGGTTTATAGGGGTATTTTAGGAGATAGTTATGCTGCAAAAAAGTGTGGAATTTATCCGTGAAAAAATTGGAGATTTTGTACCGGAGATTGGTATTGTATTAGGTTCAGGACTTGGAGAGCTGGCTGATGAGAATTGTGAAATTGCAATTCCTTATTCAGAAATCCCCGGTTTTGAAACTTCAACCGTATCCGGTCATAAAAGCAGATTGGTTTTTGCCGAAATTAACGGAAAAAAAGTTGTAATGATGCAGGGACGCTTCCATTATTATGAAGGGCATCCTATTCAGAAAGTTGTTTTTCCTATAAAAGTTATGAAAAAACTCGGGGTAAAAACCGTAATGCTAACGAATGCGGCAGGCGGAGTTAATAAAGCATTCAATCCGTCTGATTTAATGATTATTACTGATCATATCAATCACATGAACGTAAATCCGTTAATTGGTCCTAATGATGATTCAATGGGTGACAGATTCCCTGATATGAGTGAAGTTTATACTCCTGCGCTTGTTGAATTGACTAAAAAGACAGCTTCAAAACTCGGGATTGATGTTCAGGAAGGTGTTTACATGGCATTAACCGGACCTTCCTATGAAACTCCTGCCGAAGTCAGAATGGCTCGTATTGTTGGCGCCGATGCTGTCGGTATGTCCACTGTTCCGGAAGCTATTATTGCAAAATGGGCAGGTATGGATGTAATCGGTATTAGTTGTATCTGTAACTCAGCAGCCGGTGTAAGCACAGTTGCATTGTCTCACTCGGATGTAATTCATGCGGCTAATGTTGCAAAAGAAAGATTTAAAATTCTTGTAAAAGAGGTTGTTAAAGCTCTATGAGATTAGACAAGTTCTTAAAAGTATCAAGATTAATCAAAAGAAGAACGGTTGCCAATACTGTTTCGGAAATGGGCAGAGTTCTGATTAACGGAAATCCTGCTAAACCTGCAAAACAGCTTAAGGTTGGGGATATTATTGAGATTGAATACTCAAATCGAGTCGAAAAAGTTGAAGTTTTGATAATTCCGTCAGGGAATGTGAGTATTCAAGAGTCATCTACATTATATAAGGTTATAGAATAGTGCACGAAATATTTGTAAATATGAATAATTGGTTTCAGACAATGGGGGTTCAGGGGCTGGCAATAAACTCCTGTGTAGAAAGTTTTTTTCTCGTACCTCCTCCCGATTTTTTGCTGATAGCAATGGACTTAGCAGCTCCTCAAAAAGCACTCTATTATGCAACTATTTGTACAATAGCTTCTGCTTTAGGCGGGGTAATCGGATACCTTATCGGGTTGTTTGGCGGAAGACCTGTTTTTAACTTTCTATTTAGAAAAAAACGCGATAAATTGGATGCTGTAGAGAAAATGTATGCTGAATACGGTTCATTTGCAGTCTTCTTCTCTGCGTTTACTCCTATTCCTTATAAAGTGTTTACGATTGCAAGCGGAATTCTTAAGATGAATTTTATCAAATTCTTTATTGCGAGTTTCTTTGGACGCGGTGCACGATTTTTCCTTGTAAGTTTAGTGTTAATGTTTTTTGGTGAAGCCGTAAAAAGATATCTGGAATTGGTAATTCTGGCTGTAACCGTAGTAATAGTGATTTTCTGCATAATAGTTTATAAAAGGATAAAAGGGGTAAATCACCATGGGCGTAATTAATGAAAAATTTACGATAAATACCGAAGGTATGAATGATATCATTGATATCACAAAGCACGTACAAAATTGCGTCTATCAGCACGCTTTAAAAGACGGTATTGTTTGTGTCTCCATTCAAGGCAGCACCTCTGCCGTTACTACAATTGAATATGAAGAAGGGCTTATCCAAGACTTAAAAGATGCCTTAGAAAGAATTGCTCCAACAGGTCAGGAATATCATCACGACGAAATCTGGCACGACGGCAACGGTTATGCTCACGTCAGAGCTGCTCTTGTCGGAAGTTCTGTTTCAGTAGCGCTTGTAGGCGGTTTGTTGAATCTTGGAACTTGGCAGCAAATAGTACTTCTGGATTTTGATAATAAGCCAAGGTCAAGAAGTATTACGGTGCAGATTGTGTATTAAATGGATGCGCTGGAACTATATGCATTTCAGAACACGCTCCCGCCTCACGGCTCCCGCTATCGTCTGAAATACATATAGTTCCAGCGCGTTGCGCGTTTTACCATTGAACTTTTTCAATAAGTTCGATTTCGTATCCGTCAGGGTCATTAATAAATGCAATTTTTGAACCCTTACCATTCAAATCAAATGGAGGGTAAAGATAGTCGTATCCGAGTTTTGCAATTTTAGCAGTGAATGCATCTAATGATTCAACTGCGAATGCAAAATGTCCGAACCCAGAGCCGATTTGATACCCTTCAGCAGGAGTTTCGTCGTTATAAGTAAGTTCAATCTGGCAAGTTTTTTCTTTATCGGTTAAAAAATATAACCAACAGTCTTCAAGTCTTTTTTTATGGTCAAGTTCCATTTCCAAAACTTCTGTATAAAATTTTAAAGATGCGTCAATATCCTTAACTCTAATCATTGTATGTAAAAATTTCATAGTTCCCTCCTTGTGTACTTATAATACTATATAGTATTACTTTCTTTCAAGTACTCTTTAACGGCATTAATAGGAATTGCAAATCCTATCCCAATATTTGAAATATTATTATCAGGATTATAAATTGCCTGATTAATTCCTATTATTTCTCCGCGTTTATTCAACAGCGGACCGCCTGATGAGCCTGGATTTATTGCAGCATCTGTTTGAATCCTGTTTTTAGAATAATCAATGCGTGATATGATTCCCTGTGTTAATGTTCCGTTAAACCCAAACGGATTTCCTATCGCAAGAACTTTTTGTCCTACTTTTATCTTCTCAGAATCCCCTAGTTTAACAGTTTTTAACTCTCTTGGTACATTGATTTTTAATAACGCAATGTCTTTGTTTTCCCCAAATTTCTTTAAAACTCGGGCTGTGTAATTTTGACCGTTAGACATTGTAACAACTACACTATCACTCTCTAGTACGTGCGCGCTTGTTAGAATGATACCTCTTTTATCTATAATGCATCCTGTGCCGCAGGAGATTCCGTCTGAGATTTGTGAATCAACGCATACAATAGCAGGATTAATTTTTTTATATAAGCTTACATTTGCCTGCTCTTCTCTATCATAAGCAAATGCAGGAGCTGATAAGATGATTGCTGTAATTAGTGTAAGTATTCTTTTCATATTAGAATAATCAAATAAATTACCATTGCATTCAATAGCCAAATAAGGTGATAAAAAAATCGACCCCGAAAGGTCGATTTTTAATTTTAATTGATTCTTTGGAACATATAACCGATTCCGCGAGCCGTAAGTATTAACTCAGGGTTTGTCGGATCAGCTTCCAGTTTAGAACGTAATCTTGAAATATGAACGTCAACTACGCGGGTATCGATTCTGTGATCAGCAGGGTATGACCAAACATGCTGCAAGATTTCGTTTCTTGAATAAGCTTGTCCTGAATTGTTAACCAATAATTCAAGAAGGCTGAATTCCATACCTGTAAGTCTGATTCTTTCGTTCTTTCTGTAAACTTGTCTTCTTGCAGTATCAATTTTAATACAGCCTGTTGTAATAACATTTTTAGCACCTTTACCAGATGCAGCAGCTGTACCTGCGCTTGAACCTGCAGGAATAATAACATCTTTAGAAATAGTTCTTCTAAGAACAGCTTTTACCCTTGCTTCAAGTTCTTTCGGACTGAAAGGCTTGATAACGTAGTCATCAGCACCTAATTCAAGACCTGTAATTCTTTCTGAAACATCTCCAAGAGCTGTTAATATAATAATAGGAACATCAGATGTTCTTCTAATTTCACGGGTTACACCGTAACCGTCCATTTTTGGCATCATGACATCTAAAACCACTAAATCAGGGTTTGTTTTGTTGAATACATCAACAGCTTCTTCGCCGTCTTCTGCAACAACTACATCATAACCAACCATTTTGAGACGAGTTTCAAGGATTCTTCTGATACTGGCTTCGTCGTCAGCTACCAAAATCTTTTGACGAGCTTCTCCTTCGCTCATCTCTTCTTGTAATTCTTCATTTTCCGCCATGCTACCACCTTTAATTATGTTACATTTCTTTTAATTTCTTAATATTAATATATATATCTTAATAGAATTTAAACATTTTTGCAAGGGGTTTTTTATAATATTTGGTCGGACGACAATTGTAATACTACAAATTGAACGTGTGACTACAAGTCGTCCTCTGCTGTTTCTGTTACGAGTAGGTTCGCGTTGGTTGGATTTTAATTTATGCCCCCTTGACACTATGCTTGAGCTTATGGTACAAATGGAGTATAAATAGTATTAGATAGGTTAGTCGTATAAAAATGGTGGACGATGAACTTGTGGTTATAACAAATGACCAGCTTCATTTACCCCTGCGACTCCTCAAAAAGAAAGGAAATACAATGTACGCTATTGTCGAAACAGGTGGTAAACAATACCAAGTTGAAGAAGGACGTTATGTTGACGTTGAATTATTAGGCGAAGAAAAAGACGCTAAAGTTGTTTTTGATAAAGTTGTTATGATTGTTAACGGTGCTAAATCAAAAGTTGGTCAACCTTATGTTGAAAAAGCATCAGTTGAAGGTACAATCATTAAAACTGATAGAGCAAAGAAAATCATTGTTTACAAACAAAGACCTAAAAAAGGTTACAGAAAAAAACAAGGTCACAGACAAGGTTTTGCTCGTGTAATGATTAACAAAATCAGAACTACTGCTTCTAAAGCTAAGGCAGCTGCAGAAACAACCGTAGAAGAATAATTAAATTGCAACCAACGCGAACCAATTCGTAACAGTTGCAGCAGAGGGTGACTTGTAGTCACAATATAGTTTAGTAGTTAAACTAATGTCACCCGACCAAATGTTAAAAAAAAGGAGAATATATTATGGCACATAAGAAAGGTATGGGTTCCACCCGTAACGGTCGTGATTCCGAAGCGAAGCGTTTAGGCGTTAAGAAATTCGGCGGCGAAATCGTTAAAGCTGGTAACATTATCGTTCGTCAAAGAGGAACAAAAGTTCACCCTGGTAACAATGTAGGTATTGGATCAGATGATACTTTATTCGCTCTTATTGATGGTAAAGTTCAGTTTGAATCACACAGACGTGACAGAAAACAAGTTTCAGTTTACGCTGTATAAGATTCAATAAATGTAAAAAAAGAAGCAGCTCTCAGGAGTTGCTTCTTTTTTTATAAATATATTTTATAAGAATTGATAAATATGATAATGGAATATAAGCATATAAATATTCCAAAGCAGACAAGTTCAATATTGCTAGTGATAAAAATATGAAGAAAATAGAATTAATTATTGGTGTTAATAATATAAACTTAGTTTTGTGATTCAAAAATAACGGAGAAATTATAAAATAAACGGGAATTATAATTAATAGAAATAGTATTGCAATAAAAAGTCCTAATAATGAAGGGCAAAATTTTAATACGCTGAATGGAAAAATGAAGATATAGAAAAAACTAATTATTAAGTATTTAAAATTTTTTAAACTCATGAATTCATTTTAACATAAAAAAGAATGCACCAAAGGGTGCACTCTTTTTATTATGATATATTTTTCTTATGAATACAACGGAGCAAGTTTCTTTTCTTGCTGAGGTATTACCCCTTCTTCGATTGATTGATAAACTCTGTAATCAATTTCAGGGAAGCAGTTATCAATTTCTTCGATTTCGTAAAGTTTAGCTTCATCAATTGAACCTGCTTCAATCATATCGGCTATTAAGCTAAATCTATCCACGTGTTCGTTAAATCTGTCTGTAGCGTAATCTTTAGCCTGCCATGTTGTAATCAGGAACGGCCAATCAGAAGATTGAAGTAACAAGTTTTCTCTTGCCAATTGTGTCAAAGCTCTTAATAACAATTTATCTTCAGGAACTTCTGCGTGAGCATCAACGATTGCATTAATACGTTTTTCGCAAGAGTGGATAATAGGCCACATCCATTCTGTTAAGTGGTTCATCCATACGTAGAAGTGACCGCCTTGTCCCCAAGAAGATTCAGGGATTTGGATTGCTTCTTTTGGTGGATATTTTGTTACGTATTCACCGGCTGTAAGTCTTTCAACTTCAGGCAAGAATGAATGGAATTTTTTGATAACCTGTTTGATGAATTCAACCCCTTCAAACCACCAGTGTCCGAATAATTCTGTATCAAATGAAACCATTACAAGACCTTCTTTGTTTTTAGCCATTTTGTAATCATTTAACAAATGATAAATCATTGTTGTATAGTGGTCAGAGTTCTCGTTAATTTTATTCATCGCAAGCACTGGATCATAAAGCATTTTGTCGCCTAAGTCTGTTGTTGGCGAAGTTATTCTCCAGTAGTGCATGCCTGATTTATCGTCTTTTTTGTGGAATTCTCTGAAACATCCGTCACCCGGATAACCGTCAGCCGCAGACCAAACTTGATATCCGGCTCTGTCGTTACGTCCCATAACCGCTACTTGAGCGTCAGGAAGCCAATAAGCAGAATATGTATCATAACCTGTTGCAGGTCTTTCAGGAAGCGGAATGTATTCAATGTTTCCGTACATACCAATTACACGTCTGTTTCCGATTGAGTTACCGCCTTCAATTACGTGAGATTCAGTAAAGAAGTAGTGAATATCGTTGTTTTGAAGAGTAACTTCAATAGCAGGTCTCCAGTGTTTTTTACCGTCTTTGCCAACATATTCGTAACCTTGGCGGTAAGCACATTCAGGAAGCCAAGCGCCCATACCTTTTTTACCGAACAATCTTTTAGTTGTGTCTTGTCCGACTTTAAACTGAGCGTTTAGGTTGCTGTCAGTTGCAAGTAATGGTGAGAAACCGTGAGTAGCACCTGATGTAGTAATTTCGATACAACCTAAATCTTGATATTTTTTAAAGTATTTAATCAAATTCTTTTCGTATTTGTTAACAAAATCATTACGAAGTTTGTTCCACAAATCGAAATAATATTTAGCCAAGTATTTCAAATGCTGTGAATGAGCAACTTTTGGATCAGGATATCTGTCCAAATCTTTTGAAACAGCTTTAATTCTTGAATCAATATATTCAACGAACCCGTTTTGTAAGTGTTCATCTGCTAATTGTTCGGCAAGAATTGGAGTGATGCCTACTGTTAACTTAGCCTTGATACCTTCTTCATATAATTCAGAGATTGCATTAAGAAGAGGTACGTATGTTTCAGCCATACATTCGTAAAGGTTTTCTTCACCGAATGGCCACATTCCTGCTTTTCTGTAATAAGGCAGGTGGCTATGTAACATAAATACGAATTGTCCTACTGACATTGATGCCTCCGTTTCTGAGAATATATATTTTTACATTATTATTTATAACATAATCTTAACAGAAAAGTAACTCTTAAGTATTAGTTAATATGAATAATGTTACAATTGTTTACTATGATTGCGCCACTTGTGCTTGAAGAGGGCGTTATATAATATTTATATAGTTAAATTTTATCCTATGCTGAACATAAAATTGTTATTTTTTGAACATGTAGCACAGAAATCTGTTTCAGCTGCGATGCTTTTTGAAAAGTCTTTGAAAGTGCTTCCAAGCCTGCCTCTGTAGTCATTTGAGATAAACGGGCAAGCATATATTCCGTTTTCTGATAATGTTCTTCCAAACATGCAATCTGTTTTTGAGGATGGTTTAGAATAATTTTCGTCTTCAAAGTCAGGATGTGAGCATGTGATTTGCAGGTCGGTATTATGAATTTCCTGTTCTTTAAAAATTTTATTAAACATTTCTAAGATAAGATTTTTGTCTAATTTGTAATGGTTTTGAATTGATAATACTGATGAGAAATTGTATCTTGATAAAGTTTTCAGAGCAAAAAATGTTTGTCTGTAGTTTCCTCTATACTTGACTTTGTCACTTTCCATTTCATCAAAATGAGCAAGAGAAAGTTTGAAAAATATTTGGTTTACTCCTTCATCTTCAACTTTTTTCAAAAAACGTATTTTCTTTTCGTTTAAAAAACTTCCGTTTGTACAAATACAAACATTACATCTTTTTAAACATAATCTTAAGATGCTGTTAAAATCAGGGTGGGTCATAGGTTCTGCCCCTGTAAGATAAATGCAGTGAATGTTTTCGTGTCGTGTATCTTCAAGAGCTTCTTTTATTCTGTCAACTGATATAAAATCTTTTATGAATTTACTTAAACTTTTTGTTCCAAAATCAATATAACAGTTTTGGCATCTCTGGTTACAGTTTTTTGCAGTTAATTCAATAAAAATATTATTTAATTCTTCAAGCTTATACACCGGCGCAGTGCAAATATTATTCATATACTCCTCCTTAAATTACTTAACTATTCTATTCTTATAAAAGAGGAAATAAAATTATCGTATCGGGGTAAATCTCTTTACCAGTCGGGCATTATGTTTTCTTGTAAACTTTTGTAAAGAATCAGCCAAAAGTATTAAAGTTTTTTTTCAACGTGTCGTTATACAAAATGTTGGTTATTAAGGAGAGTTTGTTATGCTAAAAGAAACTTTAAATATTTTTGCAAACCCTGGAAAGCCTTGCTGTGACAGGGTTTTAACTCGGGGGGGGGGGGACTAGAAGCTCTTACTTGTACCGCTCTGGTTCTTAGCTTATTTTTGATGTCGCCTGCTTTTGCTGAGGAGGCTTATTCTAATGAGCAAAGTATTATGGAAAATGTTAATGCTGATTTTATAGGTCAAAATGCCGCGCTGGGTGGAGCGATTGCGATTGATCCTGGAAATACAATAGAGCAGATTAAGGGCTCTTTTATAGGTAATTCTGCCGATAGAAATGGCGGTGCTATTTATAATTTAGGACATATCGGTCAAATAATTGATTCTAAATTTATTAATAACAGTGTTGTATTCTCTCCTGTTCAAAATAATCCGATGATGAGAATGGTTATTCAGCACAATATTAATATTATTGCATCAGCGATTTTTAATTCAGGCGAAATTAATGAAATAGTTAATTCTTCTTTTGTAGGTAATAATGTTATATATTCAGAATCAACCGTAACGGATGATATGTTGGAAGAGTTAGTAAATATGAAACGCTCACGTTTATCTATGGGAGGAAATAATGTTTCTCAAATGGGTTATATAGGTTCTCAAATTGGAGCTGCAATCTATACCAATAATAATTTAAGTATTGTTGCAGATAATGGTGTTAGTGAATTTTCCAGTAATTATTTTCAGAATTCTAACGGAGAGAAAGATTATATAGCAATATATGTTGATGGGTATAGAGAAACAATTCGTGATACAGATATAGCTGAGGAGATGCATGAATATGATAATAATGGTATATTGAGTCAAACTCAATCGACTGAATCAGAAAATAAGATTAGTACCTGTTCTCAAATCAAGGGGTTGCAACAGGCTGAGAAAAAAGATTCAGTTACAACACTTTCTCTTATAGCAAAAAATAATGGTAAAATTATTATTAATGATAAAATTTCCGGTGCTGTTTCTGCTTCACAAGAAAATTCATTGCCTGCTGAGTCTCAAATTCGAGATACTGGTATTCCGGAAGAATCTATTGTCGGAGATGGAAATCAAGTCTTAAACTCAGTTTCTATTTCAACAGAAAAATTGAGTTCAGGATATAAAATCAATCGCGCAGAAGATCAGCCCATTGCTTACAAATTAAATATTGACGGTGATTCTACAGGTGTTGTCCAAATCAACAATAATGTTGAAGCAAAAGGTTCCAAAGGAGTATTATCACTTCTTCAGAGTCCTCCAAAGCGTCTACAAAATATAGATAATGCAACACAAGAAGAAATGAGAGCCGGGGATGATGGCGCCGGTCTTGTTATATCAGAAAATATAGCAGGCATTGTTGATATTTCATTATCAAATACAAATCTACACTTAGGAGTTAGAGATAATGTTCTTGATGGTAATAATCTGACTTTGAACAGTGGTGTTATTAATATGGTGAATAATCAGGCAGGGGTTTCTGCTTTGCACAACTTGACTATTGCAGGCAATACTTCTATGGTAGCCGATGTTGATTTAGCTAATAAATCTATGGATAGGTTTACCTCAAAAAATTACGGTGAGCATAATGGCATATTGACAGTTTCAGGGATGAATTTGTTATCGGATTCTCATGAAAATAGAACTGAAATATTTTTTGCGGAGCAAGGATTAAAAGATAATGTAGCTAATGCTGTAACTAATCTGCCATCTTCATCTCAAACATCTGCTTTTACGCCGATTTATAAATATGATGTGAATTACGATAACAGAAATGACGGCGGATTCTTTGTATTTACGCGCGGCAGTAATAAGTCTGTTGATTCATTTAACCCTGCTGTGCTGCCTACAGCTGTTGCTAATCAAACAGGTGCATATACTACACAGAATCAAACTTTTAACTACGCATTCCAAAATTCCGATAACTTTATGAATATTCCTTACCTTGAGCGTATGGCAATAAAAAATCAAAATAAGTATGCTCTTTCTCCAAATGGGGATGCAACAGATGTCGGAGTCTTTTCTCCGATATTTACAAAACCTGAAGGAAGCAGTGTTTGGGTGAAACCTTATGCTTCTTTTGAAAATGTTCCGCTTAAAAATGGTCCAAAAGTTGATAATATAAATTATGGTACTTTAATTGGTTTTGATTCAGAATTGAAAGAAGTTCGCGGCGGATTTGATCGTGTTATGACTTATTATCTTGGTTATAACGGTTCTTATCAATCATATAGAGGTGTAAATTCTACTCAAAACGGTGGTTTGGTTGGTACCACAGCGACTTTCTACAAAGGTAATTTCTTCAATGCTACCACATTATCAGTAGGTGCATCTGTTGGAGAGAATGATACAATGTACGGACATGAAGACTTTGCTCTTTTACTTGCCGGTATTGGTAATAAAACCGGCTATAACTTAGAATTTAAGGATGGTAGAATAATATTACAACCAAATCTGTTATTATCATATACCTTTGTGAATACTTTTGATTATACTAATGCTGCCGGTGTAAAAATTAAAAGTGATCCATTGAATGCAATTCAAATCGCTCCCGGAGTTAAGCTTATTGGTAATACAAAAAGCGGATGGCAGCCGTATGCGAGTGTAAGCATGGTTTGGAATGTATTGGATAAATCAAAGGTCACTGCGGATGATGTAAAACTTCCGGAAATGAGTATAAAACCGTATGTTCAGTATGGACTTGGTGTCCAGAAACGATTTAAAGATAGATTTCTTGGTTTTGGACAAGCAATGGTGCAGAATGGCGGACGAAACGGAGTTTCTCTTTCTTTTGGACTAAGAATGATGTTGGGCAAATAGTTGAAAAAGGCTTGTGATATTATCACAAGCCTTTTTTTTTAAAATTCTTTTCCGTGAAAATCTGTTCCGCCTGTCCTAATCAGTTCGGGGTATTTTTCTGCAATCTTTAATACATCTTTTGCAGAATGGAATTTTGCAAATTTTCTAAATCTTGGATACGGATAATAAGCTTCTATTCCGTCTAACCCCAGTTTCATAAGATTTTTTACCAAATTTTCAAGGCTAATCGCCCAACAACAAGCAGGATGAGCAAGAACCGCAATCCCGCCTGCTTCATGAACTGCCTTGATTAGTTTTTTTACACTTCTTGTAGGCAAAAGTCTAATAAGTACTCCTTCTGTGCCTGCTTTGTTCTTGGCATAAAAGGGCTGTATTGCAGGGTGGTTGATATCTATACCGTAAGCAAGTAAATGTATAAAAACATATCCTGCCCAGCAATCGAATTCAACACCCGTAACCAAAATGTCATCTTGAATATGTTTATGTGCTTCTATTGAATTATGGTCGGTTATTGCAATTAATTTATATCCTTTTTCTTTTGCTGATTGTAGAATTTGGTTATAATCACCTTCTCCGTCAGAGCAGGTAGTGTGGATATGCAAATCAACTTTTTTATTTTTAAAATCTTCTTCTTTGAGGTCTCTTATATTTATCATAATTTTATAATATTATAAAAGGGAGACGGAGGCAATTTAATGGCTAAAAAGAGTAAAACACCTTTAGGAATTTTTATAGAATCAATCGGTTTGTATTTTTCTAATTTTGATAAGTTTGTAAAATACATGACATTTCCTGTTTTAGGGCAGGTTGGCGGTTTGCTGCTTGTTTTGATTTTGACGATGATTTATACAAAACATATTCCGCAGATTGCAGATATCAATATTTTGTTATTGTTATCAATACTTGTGACACTTCCGGGGTTGTTAATTTTTACCAAAGCTTTCTGGGAATATCTTGTTGCTTATGGTGCAGTAAATTCTATGCTGGATAATATGCTCAAATCAGGTAAGGTTTATGATTTTGATGCGCATACGGAACTTATTAAACGCAGAACTGTTCCTTTTGTAGGGCTATGGTTTATATTTGGTGTATTTTCTTTGCTCGCGGTCTTTCCTTTGTTCTGGGTTCCGGCATGTGTGATTGCAGTATTCTGTGTTCTAATCTTTCAGGTATTTACGTATGAACCGGAACAATCTCCAATCGGTTGCGTAAGAAGAAGTATTCAGCTTGTAAAAGGGCACTTCGCTTCAACTTTCATGCTGATGGCGCTTGTCGGAGCTTTGACTTATGTATTTGTTCCTCAAATAGTAAATAAACTTTTTGAAGTAATTAAGCTTACCGAATTTTTTGCAAATATGATAACTCCGTTTATCGAACAGCTTCCGATTGCAGAGTTGAATTCAATGCTTGCACAGGCTTCTGTTTCTGCTATTGAGGTAAAGGATATTGCAGTTTTTGTTGTAACTACTACTGTTGCGCAAGTTTTTATTCAATATACATTACCCCTTCGTTCAATTTTGTGGGGAATGTGGTATGAAGAATTGAATGGGGCTTTGCCGGAGACTCCTAAAAAATCTAAGAAACGTCCGAGTGAAAAATTGATGGATGCTTCTAAGAAGAAATATTCTTCTAAAAAATTGGATAGAAATATTTTGAAACGTGCAATGGAAAAAGATGAGGAATAAGAGCCCGCTTTGCATCTCTGTATATATTTTTCAAAACACGCTTCCGCCTCACGGCTCTCGCTATCGTTTGAAAAACATATACAGAGATGCTCGCTAGTGCTTTTTATAAACTTCGAAAATCATTCCGCCATCGATTGTTGTATCAAGTTTGTAGTTGTCTTTAATCCAATCATATACTGAGATTGCGTAATCCTGCCCGAACCTTGTGTAATAATATGCAGAAGTATCGTAGTCACTGATTATGATATAGTCAGGCATTATTTTTTCTAATCTGGAGATGATAACATTTTCTCCAAATGTTTCTACATATAAAGGTATTAGTGAATAAAATTTTGAGTCACTGTCTCTGTCTGTTAAAAAGTTTGCACATAAACCTTCGGGGTAAATAACAATTTTTGCATCTTTATCTGTTTTTTCTATGTAAGTAATTAGTTTGTTTAACGCTCTGCCATTATATCTGGAAGTTTTAATAATTCCTCTTGAAGTTTTAACTTCTACATCTTTGTTGTTTAGTGCTGAAATATTTTGTCCGCCTATAACAATGGACCAGATTAATAAAAGTACAGCCAAAACGTTTCTGAATTTATGTGGAGTAAGAATTCCCAAAGAAATTAATGCGAATGGCAGGAAGAAAACTCCGTACGCTTGAAGTGTTAATGCACAAAATACTTTAGCGGAGACTAATAAGGTTCCGAATATGAAAAATTTCTTAAGAAAGTTTATTTTTTTGTACCTTAATATAAATAAAATCGCAATTGCAGGCATTATCCAGACGACTATTTCCTGATATTTTACCCAGTAAACAGGTACTAAGAATTTAATGAAATTTATAATATAAATCGGAATTAATTCTAATCTGAAGGTGAGCCCCATTGAAGAATAGAACCAATATAGAGTTTTTGTCGCCCCCATTGTAATGATTAGTCCGAAAGAAGTCAGGATATTCTGAATCCCTGCTCCGTTTAATGCTGTTAAAGATACAATAATTGGTGCTAATAATGCGGGAATATTCTTTTCCCAATTAAAAGTTTTGGTTCTTCGTTTTTCTGCGTATATGATTAACGGAAGCAGAAATAAGAATTCATATTTGGAACAAATTGCAAGTGAATAGAATAAATATGCCAAACTAAATCTTTTATTCAGTACTGAGTACATTGATAGGAGAATGAATAAAACTCCATATAAGAGTCCGTATGAATATGGAAAGAACGGATTAAAAACATTTGGGGAAAGCACAAGTGCAGAAATTATAAACAAACAAATTGCAAGGGTCAGGTTTGCATCCATAAATCTTCTTGCCATTTTGTATGTGAGATAGAATATTCCCATTGTGGAAAATAATCCTGCAAAATACAATGTTTTTAAGTGGATTCCAAATATCAAGAATAACAACGCATTAATCTGATAGGCAAGCGGAGAGTAAATAGTAAAAATATTCTTATACAGAGCTTTTCCTGCAAGTATTTGTTCGGGAATATAGGCTTCCCTGAATGAATCTACATTCACATCTCCAAATTGACCGTAAAAGATTATGAATGCCAATAAGACAAACCCTTCAATTAAAAATATGTGCCGGTTATTTTTAAAAAATTCTTTCATCTTTAATAAATCTTAACAAAATAATATTATTTGCGCAATTTTTGTGAAGAAAAAACCTTTATATAGATGTGTGTTAGTGAAAAGGTGTTTTAATAATGACAGTCTTACCCGGTTCGTTAGATTATCTATATTATAACGGTATTCTTGATCATATTCCGTATGAAGCGTATGAGACAACTCCGCTTAACGGAACACAATATCTTAATCAGGCAAAGCAAGGCATGCTTTATGATACATATACATCTCCTGATACATTTGTTAAACGTAATAACACGGATTATAAACAAGGCGAAAATTACTCGTTTGCAAAAAGTGCATTCGGATATAATGATGGTGTTGGTGCAAATGCTGATTTTGAAATAAATGCTGTAGGACAAGAGGGTAAATCATTCAGACAGTCTTTGGTTGATAGTGCAAAGTCAACGGCTTCCGGTTTTAATAATGCTCCTACTTTTGTAAAAGGATTAATTGCAGGCGGAGTAATGGTAGGAACTCTTGTTTGTCTACTTAGAGGCAAAAAGAAACCTCCTGTTGCGGAAGAGAGTATTAATAAAAGTTTCTTAACAAAATTAAACCCTAAGAATTGGTTTAAGAAAAAAGCTTAACCTTATTAAAATACCTTATTAATTAACCAATTTTAATTTTCGCCCGTTCTGGGCGTTTTTTTTTGCTTCAACCAGCATGAACCCACTTGTAACAGAGTCAGCAGAGGACGACCTGTTGTTTTACGCCACACTTGTCGTCTTGCGATTGTCGTCCGACCCTTGTTTTAATAGTCTTCTCTACCTCTAGCTTTTAGGTATTCTCGGATTTGGTTGAGTGAGAATTGGATAATTCTTGTGATTCTTGATGGCGAAAGTCCTACCATTGTAGCGATATCTTTTGCCTGCATGTTTCTGTAGAAACGGTATTCAACTACGGTACGTTCTTTTTGCGGAAGAGTTGCGATTGCTTGTTTTACAAGACGGCTCATTTCCACAATTTCTGCTTTTTCATCAGGCATGGCAGAAGGGTCTTTGATAAAATCAAATGGAGATGCGTTGTCGGTTGCTGCAGCTGCAAGACCATCAATTGATAAGATTGTTTCGTAAACAGCTTCTCTTACTTTTGCAGGAGAAATTGCGAATCCCATATCATCTGATGAATCATCCGAACTGTCAGGGTTAGTTAAATAAGCATCTTCGGCACCCTCTTCTTTTTTATGCTTAAGGGTGTACCATTTGTATCTGTGACGAAGTTCGTTTCTTATTGCCCAACGAACGGCAGTTCCTACATAAGCATCATTATAGCGCTCAAGTTGTTCTTCTGTTTTTCCTTTAATCAAAGTTTGGATGGCAATAATACCTATACTAACCAACTCTTCGTATTCAATCATGTGGTTAGGTATACGTCTATGCTCTACTCTCGCTACCTTTTGTACAATACCAACGTATTGTTTGATTAAAGTTTTATTATCCATCTTCTCTTATCTAAACTAACCTATAACAATTCTACATAATTTTAATAAATTTTTCAAGGTATTTAACTACAGCGAACGGAGGAGTTTTTATTGTCCTTTGTTTTTCAAACCGTAAACAAATAGTAAGATTTCTGCAACAGCTTTGTATAATTCCGGCGGAATCTGTTGATTAATATCGACCATTCTGAATAATGCACGGGCTACAGGTGCATTATCAATAACAGGGACATTGTGTTTAATTGCAATATCAATAATCTGTTTAGCAATAAGTTCGGTACCTTTGCAGGTCAGAGTCGGCGACTGCATTGTTTCTGCATCGTATTTCATAGCGCATGCAACATGGGTCGGGTTTCTTACAACAAAATCGGCTTCAGGAACTGAGTCCATTGCACCTCTTTGAAGCATTTGCATACGTCTTTGGCGGAGAGCTGCTTTTACGTGCGGGTCTCCTTCCGAGTTCTTGTATTCGTCTTTGATTTCTTTAAAAGACATTTTCTGGTCTTTTAAGAATTTCCATTTAGTCATTCCGTAGTCGGCAGCTGCAATTATAAGAAAGGCAATACATGCTTTGTAGATGAATTCTACGATTAATTTCCCGAATTCTATCATTACCGCAAAATTGTTGTCAATTGCCGCAAGTCCTAAAATTGCTTCCAGGTGAGCGCTGTAAACAGACCAGCCGACAAGACCTAATACTGCTACTTTAACTATATTCTTGCCTAATTCAAAAAGTGTTTTTACCTGAAACAGGTTTTTAAAATACTTTGTCGGATTAAGTTTATCCAATTTAGGAACTAGTGGTGCTGTTGCAACAAGCGGACCAACCTGCATAAAATCTCCCAGAATTGCAATAAAAGCCGCAACAAAGAGAATTGAGCCGATAATGACTACGGCAGGAATTATAGTAACTGTCAGAATATAGGTTATCCCTATTTCTTCAAGAGTATGATTTGGAATTTGTTCATAAAGAGTTTTGAATAATCCGACAATCATTCTCCAAATAACAGGTGCCATTAAATTAATAAAAGTAAACATAACAAGCAGTGACAATGCCGTAGACACGTCCTTTGATTTTACAACCTGCCCCTCTTTTCTTGCTCTCTCAAGTTTTTGGGGGGTGGCATCGTATTGCTTATCTTCATCACCCATTTTGCTACCTTAGTTGGATTTTTTTACATTGTAGCATGAAATTTTGATTTACGATAGAATAGTAAAAAAGGAGTTTGTTATGAAATCACTACTTTATTTGGCTTTGGTTATTTTATCGGCAATAGAAGCTGCTATGATTGGTTTTCCTGCTACGAGCGGTAAACACGATTTGTTTACGGTATTTTTGTGCGGAATAATTTTGGGAATGTCACTTATCGGGTTAAAACTCAATATGAAAAACAATAAATTGGATTCTTACAAGCGTGAATTGGAAAAAGAATCAATAGCTGCTGATGAAAATTCTGCAAGAGTAAAAGTTCTGGAACAAAAAATTGAAGTTTTAGAGAAAGCTCTTGATAATGCTTTAAATGGTTGATTGTTTTAAGGATAATTTTAGTTTAAAATACTTGTAAAATACAAGGAGAGACTTATGTCAGATATGAAAAAAATATTGAGCTATGTGCCAACGGTTATTGAATCATCTTCACGTGGTGAAAAGTCTTTTGATATCTTTTCAAGACTTTTGAGAGAAAGAATTATTTTCTTGGGAACAGAAATTGATGATGAAGTTGCAAACTCTGTAGTTGCACAGCTTTTGTTATTGGATAGTGAAAATCCTGAAAAAGATATTATGTTGTATATTAATTCCCCTGGTGGTGTAATCACAGCAGGTATGGCAATTTATGACACAATGAACCTTATTAAAGCTGATGTTCAGACAATTTGTCTGGGTGAAGCTGCTTCAATGGGTGCATTCTTGCTTTCTGCGGGTGCAAAAGGAAAGAGAATGGCTCTTCCAAGTGCTCGTATTATGATTCACCAGCCTTTAGGCGGTGCAAAAGGTCAGGCAACTGATATCGAATTGGAAGCTAAAGAAATCTTGAGAATGAAAGATATGTTAATCGGTATTATGGCAGAAAATTCTGGTCAGCCGTTTGAAAAAGTTAAAGACGATTGCGAACGTGACCACTACTTGTCAGCTGCTGAAGCTGTTGAATACGGATTGATTGACAAAGTAGTAACATCAGTTGACTCTTAGTCATCCAACCAACGCGAACCTACCTGTAACAGAGTCAGCAGAGGGTGACCAGTAGTTTCACGCAAATCTAGTCGTTTCACATAATGTCACCCGACCCTTATTTTAAAAAGGCAAAAAATTTTTTTAGAGGGTTTATAGATAGTATGAAAATACAGTCTATAAACTCTTTTAGTTATCAAAATTATTCAAATCCTTCTTTTGAAGGCAGAGGAAAGCCTATTTCTTTGAAATATATCGTTGAAAAACGTGCAAATCTTGTGCCTCCACAAATTTTAGAGCAGGCACAAAGTATAGTTGCCCGTACACCTGAAACAACAAAATCTTTAAAAGAATTACATTTAGAAAGATATACTCCTTTATTGGAATATACAAGTATGGATGCAGTAAGAACGGATTTTCCGGAGTTTGCAGAAATTGCTGACGCGGTAGTCTTTAAAAGAGATTCTGTTTATAAACAACAATTTGAAGAGAAAACAAAGGATATAAATTTCCCTTTAAAAATGCTTCAGGAATTGTGGGTTAACCTTAAAACCAAAGATGAAGTTGCACAGGAATTGGGTTTGCCAAACCGCTCATCTCTTGATTGGGCATTGAAACAAATCGGATTTGTATATTATCCGCCTAATTACAGAACTTTATTAAAAGCATCGGATGAAGAAGGAAACAGAGAAATTGCAAAGAAAACCCAAGCTTATAATGCTGCACATCCTGATTTGATGTATGCAAGAAACCGTCATGCAGCTCAGGGGTGTAAAACTCCGGAATACAGAGCAGCACAGCGAGAACGAATATTAGAACATGACAAACTTCATCCCGAAAGACGCGAAAAGATTTCCGAGTTTGATAGAAGAACTTGGGAATTATGTCCTGAAATCAGGGAAGCGTTATCAAGGTTTACAGTAGGTGAATCTGCTTATGTTCGTCAAACGGTTGCGAAAGTTATTCAAAATATGTCAATATCAGATTGCGAATCAAGAGCAAGAAGAGGTTTCTTTAAACGATTTTGGGATGCTCATCCTGAACTAAAAGAAGTTCTTGCCGCTGCAAAAGCACAAGTTAGAAAAGAAATGGGAAAAGAATAAAATAAAAAAACGGGCTTCATTGAAGCCCGTTTTTTATTTTGTATAAACCTTATACAGCTTTTTGAACTTTGCCTGCTTTTAAGCAAGAAGTACAAACTGTCATTCTCTTAGTTTGTCCGTTTACGTTAACTCTGATTTCTTGTAGATTTGGAGTTTGTCTGTTAGGAATTTGTTTATGAGAGAATGTTAATTTTGATGATTTTAATGCAGATTTGCCGCATACTTCACAATGTTTTGCCATGATTTTTCCTTCTTTCTACCAGTGTATTATAACAGTAGTGTACCCTAAACTCAAATATTTTACAAGCATTATTGTAAATTTATTGTAACAATTCGGCAAAAAAACTGTTCAGAAGCTTTATTTTAGTATGAATATTAACCCTTGTAATAATAATTCTCTGAACTTTCAGGCATATAAAGTTGCTAATATTTCGGCTACTGCAAAAGGCAGAACTGTATCGGATATGGAAATATATCTTTTAGAACGTTCTGACAGAGTCTTTTTAGATAAATTAAAACAAAAAACAAAATATAAAAGTTTATTCCCCAAGTTAACTGAATTCTTGCAGCATCGTTGGCAGAAGGTTTTTGATTACTGTATTGCCTGCGCGCATGACCCGGACAATAGAACTTATGTTGCTTTGCAAGATAAAAAACCTTGTGCAATTATGACTTATACTCCGGATTCATCGTTTTTTTTAGAAGGAATTTGTTCAATTCCGCAATCCCCTAATAAAAAAGTTCCATTTGCAGGTTCTGCTTTGTTATACCAATTATACAAAGATGCTGAACGGGACGAGGTTTCCGGAATCAGTTTGGAAGCTGTAACAAACGGGCCTTTTGATGTTATTAAAAAGTATGAGTCTATAGGTTTTACGCAAGAAAGAGCCGCTGATTCTAAAGTTAAAATGAACTGCCGTAAATATAGAATCAAAGAACAACTCAAAGAATTTCCATTTCAAATGGAATACAAACCTTTAGAAAAAGAAATCGTTGATCTTGAACAATTTATAGATTAATAATCCGATGGCGCAAAGTCATCATCGTCTTTTAAAGACGATAAATCATCAGAGTAGCTTGAATCAAAATCATCAGGCAGGTTTTCGTTATCAGGCCATACTGTTGAATCGTCAAATCTGCTTGCGTTAAGGTTTTCTGCTTCCGTAAAATCAGAGTTTGATAAGTCTGCATCTCTTAATATTGTACCGGCAAGGTCTGCTTCCGAGAAGTTGCAATAATCAACTGTTGCATAACTGAAATCCGCGCCGTTTAATACTGATTGGCTAAATGAACATTCAATAACGTGAGCTCTGTTAAAATCTACAGAAGTCAAATCGCATCCGATAAATTTTACATCAGTAAGCTGTGCATCTGCAAATGAAGATGAATTCAAATCAATATTATCAAAAACAGCTCCTTCCAATGTACTGCCCGAAAAATCTGTTTCGCTTAAGTCAGCACCTTTCGCAGCTTCATTAAATGCATCTGTATCTGTTAATAATAAGTTTGATAATTCTTCTTTTGATAACATTTTATATTCCTCTTTAACTTAAATCTTGTAGTTTCTATTCCGATTAAATTATATTTACCCCTTAATTGATTAAATCTATTTCCATTGCTAAAAGCACAGCCTGTGTTCGATTTGAAACTTTCAGCTTCTTAAAAATACTGTTTAAATGAGTTTTTACAGTAACATCTCTTACACAAAGCTTGTCTGCAATATCTTGATTGCTTGCTCCTTTTGCAACAAGCGCAAGTACTTCTTTTTCCTTCGGAGTGAGCGCTTCGACATTTACCCCTTTATTAATTGTTTTTTCTTTTTTAGGCTGAGTCTCTTTCTGCCATTGAGAACGTCTTAAAACAGCTTCCACCCTTGCAAGGAGGTTTGGTAAGATAAAAGGTTTTACTATATAATCATCAGCGCCTGTTCTTAAGCCTGTTACAACTTTCTGTTCTTCACTTACAGCTGTAATCATAATGACAGGTAAATATTCAGTCTTTTTGTTTTTGCGAACTGCTTTTAAAGTATCCCATCCGTCCATATTAGGCATCATTACATCAAGAAGCATTAAATCAAAATGTTTTTCTTCTTCAAATAAAATTTTTAAAGCTTCAATTCCATCTTCTGCAACAGTAACATCATAGCCGTACATCGGCAATGCGTCAGCAAGAAACTTAGGATTATCATCTACTACTAATATTGAAGCAATTCCGCCCATTCTATACCAATCTTTCTTTTAGGGCTTTTAATGCCGCTTGTAATCTGTCATCAACTTCCAATTTTTGCAAAATACTTGCGACGTGCGCTTTTGTTGTATTTATGCTTACAAAAAGTTGGTTTGCAATTTCGTTATTGCTGTAGCCTTCCGTAATCAGTTTTAAAATCTGTGCTTCACGAGATGTTAACCCGTAATCTTTTTCAGGTTTCGGCTGTTCAACCTGCTGTGATTTTGCAGCTGCTTCAAGTACAATATGTGCGATTGAAGGGTCAAACCAGGAAGCTCCATCCAATACTGATTGTACAACCTGTGTTAATCTTTTTGGATTAATTTCTTTTGAACAATATGCGTTAGCACCTGCTTTCAAAGAGTTTAGAACCTCTTGAGAATCATTGTGAGAGGTTAAAATCACGACCTTCAAATCTCTGTCGTGTTGTTTTACTTTTTCGGTTGCCTGAATCCCGTCCATACCCGGCAGACCTAAATCCATAATAACCAAATCAACGTGATTACTGTCAATAACATCAATACCGGTTTCTGCTGATTCTGCTTCAAATATATTTTCAACATAATCACAAGCTTCAAAAGCTGTTTTTAAGCCGAATCTGGTTAGTTCATGGTCTTCAACGATTAAAATGTTACTCTTCATAAATACTGTGTCCCGGATTGATGTTAGATGCATAATCAGAGTTAAGGATTGAACATCTTACCAAAGATTGATTAGACTTTTCAATATCACCTTTTGCTCTTAATACCACACTTAAATAATAATAATATTTAAAGTTGTTTTCGTCAATATAATATGAATTATTCAAATAAGTTTCAGCCATTGAATAATTTTTGTCCTTAATCGCTAAATTAGCCAAACCCAGCCAGATTTCGTTGTTAGAAATGTCAACGGAAGCTATTCTTGCAAGATAATCGTCAGCTCTTTGCGGGAATACTTTTAATGAGCCGATAAGTAAATCTTCATCGCCACTGTGTTTTTTTAATAATTTTTCGTATAATTTTTTAGATTTTTTATCCTGTTCTAACGCAAGATAAGTTTTTGCTATACCGACTGACGGAGCGGCATCTTTAGTAAGTTTTTTTGCTGCTTTATAATATTTCAAAGCATCTTCGTATTTTCTCTCATCAAAGCTCAAATCAGCAAGAGTAATCGCTGCAATATAGTTTTTGTTATCTTCTTTGTAAGCTCTCTGTGCAAATTCCTGAGCCTTAAGAGCTTCGTCATTGTCATAATAAATTTTACCCAGTAGTGCAAATATCTGCGGAGCGTACTGTTTTGCCTGCAAAATTGCCGATTGCAAAACCTTTGTTGCCAAAAGACTCTTGTCTTGCAAATGATAATAATAAGACAAATGATAATCTTTTAACGGCTCATCTTTTGCAACTTTGTATTCAACATACTCTTCTATCGCTCTTACTTTTTCCTGAAAATCAACTGTTGCAAATTCGGTTTTCTTAATTTCTGCAAGAACCTTCAATGCCTGTTTTGATTTCTTTGAATCAGCTAAGATTTTTGCTTTTAATATCTTATAATTAACATTAACATCATTTTCCATAATCGCATTGTTAATGTATTTTAAAGCCTGCGGTAAATTATTTGATTTATAATAACCTAATGCAATTAAATAATTTTTATAATCACTTTCAGCAGCCTGAGTGCTGTTCAAAAGCTCTGATGTGGTTTCAATTGCAAGGTTATTGTAAACAATACTTGCGTAAGCATCAGCCAGATAAATAGTATCTTTAGCATTTACCAAACCTGACGGATAATAAAATTTTCTTATATCTTTTGCATAATTCTGTGTATAAAGATTGTTATCAAGACGTCTGAATAACTCATCAGATAAATCAAAGAATCCGTATTCAGCCATCTTCATACCGTAAATCATAAAAACATAATCATCATGCACCGCTCTTGAGATTAAATCTGCAAAATCATCATGAGAAGCTTTAACATTTCCTTGTAAAAACCTGTTTTCTGCTGAGGCGTATTTTGCTTTTACAAAGTTATCTTTAATAACCATTTCCATATTAGCAGCATTCGTTTCAGCTCTAAGCATAAGAGGTTTTTGTACAGGTTCTGCTGCCGCAGAAGAATGCACAAGCCCTGCTGCTGCAAGTAATATTAATGTTTTTCCGATAAGTTTATTCATTTTCTAAATCAACACCTACATAATATTTGTTAAATACTTGCAAAAGCATATTGCTGCAATTATTAACAATTGAGTAATATAAATCGAGCAGATTGTATTTATCGAGAGTTTTTCTGTCTTCGTCGTCCAATACCATAAAGTTTTCTGTCAAAAATACCTCTACGATAGCACTAAGTTTAACTGCAAGGAATTTTTCTACAACAAGCGGATCAAAATGCGAACCCGAACCGTTCATAATAATATCAATAACTTTTTCGATAGGCATTTTATCACGATAATGTCTTTTTGAAGTTATGGCATCAAAAACGTCTGATACAGCGAGAATCCTTCCGCCAAACGGAATTTCTTCTCCTTTTAACCCCCTATAATAACCCGAACCGTCAAATTTTTCATGGTGCGAGCAGGCAATATCTGTTATCTGTTGAAAATCTTCTGACATATGAATTTTTTCTAAGATATGATGCGTAATTTCCACATGTTCCTGAATATGCTTGTATTCTTCAGGTGTAAGCTTTCCTTCTTTTTGAAGCACGGAATCTCTAATCCCGATTTTGCCGATATCGTGAAGTGCAGCAGCTTTTTCCAGTATATAAATATCATTCTTTTCCATTCCAAATTCTTCTGCAATAAGGCAGGCATACATTTTTACTCTGGAAGAATGACCTGATGTAATCTTGTCACGGGCATCAATAGAAGAAGCAAGTGTTTCAATAAAGCTGTTGAAAATAACTTTTTGTTCTTCAAGCATTTTGTTTTGCTTTTCGAATAACTGAGCGTTTTCTAATGAAATACCTGCGCTGGAAGCAATTGCTATCAGTAAATCTTCGTCATCAATAGTAAATGTTTCATCAAATTTATTAAGAACCTGAAATACACCGATGATTTCCTGATTAAAGTTTTTAATAGGCATACAAAGAATTGTTCTTGTTTTGTATCCTGTTTTTTTATCAACTTCCGGATTAAATCTTTTATCTTTGTAAGCGTCTTTGATATTAATTGTTTCACCAGTTTGCGCTACGTGTCCCGCAAGACCTTTATCGGCCGGAATTCTCAGTTCTTTAAAATCTTCAATCCCTGTTGCGACTTTTGAGTAAAGTTCATTGTGTTCTTTATCGTAGAGATAAACGGTGCATCGGTCTGCATTTAGAGCTGTTTTTGTTTCTTCCGCAATATTTCTGATAAGGTTATCAATATTTTTTTCTACAGCAACTGCCTGACCGATTTTTACCAAAGCTATAAGAGGGTCTTTTACCTGCGCATGAGTACTCAAATGGGTAATCGGAGGACATTGAAGCAGAGATGTCATTTTTTCAAAGAATGCAGTTTTTTGATTCTTAATAGCAAATTTTCTAGCTTTATTGTAGTTAATCGAATAAAGAGAGCTGTTCTTTTCCGTAAAATTTATATACCCCAGAATAATTTCGTGCAGCATATTTGTGACGCAATCTTTTGATTGTTCGGTAAGGAATTGTGCATCATTCATAAACTGATAATAATCATTAAAATGCTTTGTTCGATATGCTCCTAAAGCAAGCAAGCTGAAACAGATTGCAGTATCGTCATGATAAATATCTTTATGTTTGATGATACGATCTTTGACTTCTTCATAGCTTCCGTTAACAATCTCTTCCGCGGATTCGTAAATAAAATTTTCCAGACCCATTAAACCCTCTCTACAAATTTAATGTTTTATTATATAATATAACAAAACGCTGAAAACGGCAACAATATATTATTTTGGAGAGGGTTTTTATGAGAAAGATTTCAATTTTAATACCTGTATATAACGAAAAAGATTCTTTATTGGAATTATTAAAAAGGGTAGAAGCAGTAGATTTTGGTTTGGAAAAAGAAATTATTCTAGTGGATGATTTTTCAACAGACGGTACGCAAGAATTATATCCGCAGATTCCTCATAAAATTATTTATCATCCGTTTAATCAAGGTAAAGGAGCTGCTTTAAGAACCGGCTTAAAAGAAGTGACAGGTGATATTGTTATTATTCAGGATGCTGATTTGGAATATAATCCGGAAGACTATATTCCTCTTGTTGAATATATCAAAAATGATCAAGCAGATGTAGTTTACGGCTCAAGATTTGCTGATAAACGTAATAAAGGAAACTTCTTGTTCTTAAGTTTGATAGCAAATCTAACATTGACTTTGATGACACAAGCTCTTTTCGGAACTCGAATTACCGATATGGAAACTTGTTATAAAGCTTTTAAAACAGAAATAATCAAGGATATAGAGATTAAATCAAACCGTTTTGATTTTGAACCTGAAATCACAGCAAAGGTATTCAAAAAGAAAGTTCGTTTCCATGAATTTCCGATCTCCTATAATGCCCGCACAAATGATGAAGGCAAGAAAATCGGCTGGAAAGACGGTGTGCAGGCTATTTTTGCATTGATAAAATTCAGATTATTTAATTAATCCTTGAATTTCTTTGAAATTAGGATGTTTTGCGCTTTTTAATAACTCAAATAAAACCATCTCAGTTGGTTTTATTTGTGCGCCATTAGCTTTCATGCAATCCAATCCGGCAAGATAATGTTCTTTTTGTCTGCTTCCGCAGGCATCAGAAACAACTGTTACGTCAAATCCATTTTCTCTAAGAGCGGCTGCTGTTTGGTGTACGCAAATATGAGTCTCTATTCCAAATAAAATAATTTGTTTTTTTTCTCCAAAATCAAAATCTATATCAGATAGTGCGTTAAAGGAAGTTTTTTCATAATACTTATCGCCCTTAATTGTTTCAATTGTTGAACCCAATCCTTTCGGATATTGTTCTGTAATATAAATAGGGATTTCTAAAATTGAAGCAGCATTTGCAAGTATTTCCGCATTCTTTTTTACCTGTTCCTTATTAAAAACCGCATTTAACAGTTTTTCCTGAACGTCGATTATCATTAATGCACATTTATCCTGATTGAGAATTGTCATAGTCTAAACCTCTTTTGTATTCTAATATAAATTGTTCTAATAAATCTTCCAGCAAACCTGCTTCAAATTCATCCGGCTCCAGTGTGATACGCTTGGCATCAATATTGGATGAGTTTCTTTGATAAGTTATATCAATATTTATTTTTGAGAATCCGGGGCTGGTTATTCTAAAACTGCTTGATGCATTTTTTCCTTTTATATAAAAGACCCCAAATCCTTCCGAAGCCTCTTGCTGTATAGATATTCCCGCAAACTTGTCCGAATATTTTTGCTGAATCTGATAGAAAACCGGTGTAATAATTTGTTCAAACTTCTTGCCGAATTCTTGTCTGAACAGTTTAAAGTTTGTATATGACTCAATTCCGTTTATTGAATTTGAAATCGGAATATTTCTGTCATTATTAATGGATTCATGAAGCTTGTTAAGCACCTCATTTATTAATTGCTGCCGCTTCTGGTTAGAAACATTAACAAATCCTGCATAAAGTTTTTGCGGAAGCTGGCTGCTGACTTTTTCCCATAATGATTGAGCTGAGCTAATATTCGTATCATACATAAGAAGAAAATATTTATTAGGCGCATAACTCATAAGAATGTCATTTCTTCTGATATTAGCCAGTATAACTGTTTCAATCATATTGGCAGTTAATAAAAACTTTGTCTTATCATTTGGAGCAATTGCTGCAAATACAGCATTCTTTTTCCCGCTGTTAATATCCTCAAGTTCTTTATCCAAAATATAATTATAATTAAGAAAAACTTCATTATTTGGAGTTATATAATTATCATTAACAAGGATTTCGCGATACTGTTGATTTTTTTCTAAGATAGAAGCTATCGTTAAAGCTGGAATTATTCTTGCGCGAAATTCTGCATCGGGCGTAAGAATTGTCATAAAATCAAACATTCCCAATCGGTAACACTTTCTTCTGAAAACATCATCCTCATTGTATGCAAAAACTATTGCCGGAGTTCCGCGCAATAGTTTTAGTAAATCAAGTGTTTTATCCTCTGAATTCTCACTGTTTACAATTAATACAGAAGTTTCCATTAATGGCAATTTTTCAGGCACATTATCAAACGAAAACATGAATAATTCGTCGCTTTTTCTTAGTTCAAGCTTTTGTCTGATATACTCAAAAAAATCAGTATCATCAGATATTAGAACAATTCTGCCTGCCATATACAAATCCTAAGCTAATTCAGAAATCATTAAATCAGCTTTTTGCCAGATAGCCTGTCTTAATTCTTCTACATCTTCAAGGTCAATGCCCATTGTTTTTAAGAAGTCTTTATCAAGAGCACTTGCATCTAGATTTTCTTGCATAAGTTTATCTACAGCGCAAACAAGATTACAAGGAACCGGAATTGATGACAAGCTTGGTGTGTGGTGGTATGAAATAATATTAGCCAATAAAATTGGTAACTGCCATCTCTTTGCTAATAAAGAACCTGTCTTAACGTGATCGGAATCAAAATATTTTTTCTCTGCATCCAATACATTAACTCCTGCACCAACTGCACTTACTACTTTTGCGTATAATTTAGCGTCGGTCATTTGCAATACAATTTTGCCGACGTCATGTATGAAACCTGCGATGAACGCTTCATCTGCATCCATAATTTTTGTTAATCTTGCAAGATATTCACATCCTGCCGCAACTCTTATTGCGTGTTTCCACAACTCTTTGTCAGCAGCATTTGACATCATTGGTTTCATAGCAACTGCAACAATAATGTTTTTTACTTTTACCATTCCCAATAATGAAAGTGCAATGTTTAAAGAACTTATTTGTTGAGAAAATCCGTAGTAAGCAGAGTTTACAAGAGCTAACAGTTTTACTGTTAAAGACTGGTCATACATAACAATGTCACTAAGTTCTTTCATACTTACGGTTGGTTTTTTCATCAGGTTCAAGACCTTAACAATAACTGTAGGCATTGCCTGAATATCTTTAATTGCGTTTACTAATTCAATAGTTTTATCCATCTTTTAAATCCTTCATACTTATACTTGTAAATGTTTTTTTATTGATAAGAAACTTCCTCCTGCTCCGAAAGCAGTTCCTATTAATAATAATGTTATAATAACTATATTCTGTGCATAAGCAGGCATTGGAACCAAGAAAAACTTATGCATACCTGCTAATCCGCCTTGAACCCAGTTTAAAGGAAGTACTGCAATTATAGAAGAAATAAATCCGTAAAATGCACCTTGCATAATTAGCGGAGTTTTAATATACCAGTTTGAAACGCCCATTAATCGCATAATTTCGATTTCTTCTTTTCTTGACTGGATTACAAGTTGTATTGTGTTATTAATAATTGTTATTGTTAGTGCAGCTGATACAAGAATCACGAAAATCATTGTAGTGTTAACAACATGTGTTAAAAACTGAATTTTTTTCGCAAGTTCTTTTGCGTATCCCATATCCTCAACGCCTGAAATTGGTTTGATTTGATTAAATACTTCAGTGATATTTTCCGGCTTGTCAACACGAACTCTTAATGTGTCAGGAAGCGGATTTGCAATGTTTTGTAATCCCAACTCGTCTTTAAGACCTTTCCAAGACTCATCTTTAGTAATCAGTTTTACGTTTGTTACGTGTTTAATTTCTTTCACTCTGTCACGTACAACGGAAACCTGTGCATTATTTCTTAAATAAACAGAAATCTCAAGCACGCTTCCTAATTCATGTGCAAAGCTTGAAAGTGAAAGAGTAAATCTGAACAATACGCCGAACATTGTTAAAATAGCAGCCATTGTTGTTATGATAACAAGGTTAATAATCCCTGTTCTTTTGATATCATTAACAGCTTCCATTACGATTCTGTAAGCAATTCTTAAATCACAAAGCCAGTCTTTCGGTATATGTTTTTTAACCTGTTTTTTTAACTGTTGTCTGCTGTTATTGTCCATAAGTACCTGCCTGAATATCTCTTATAATTTCACCGTTTTCAAGAGTTAAAACTCTTTTTCTGAATCTGTCTACCAGAGTATAATCGTGGGTAGAAACGATAACAGTAATGCCTCTCTGGTTAATCTGCTCAAGAATTTGCATGACTTCCAAAGAGTTTTTAGGGTCAAGGTTGCCTGTAGGTTCATCTGCAATCAGCAAAGGTGGCCCGTTTACAAGTGCTCTTGCAATACTTACTCTCTGCTGTTCGCCGCCTGATAATTCAGAAGGCTTTGCGTTAGCTTTGTTCAAAAGACCAACAACTTTTAATGCTCCTGTTACTCTTTCTCTGATATCAGATGAACTTATACCAAGAGTTCTGATAACGTATGAAATATTATCATAAACTGTCTGATTTTGAAGAAGTTTGTAATCCTGAAATACAATACCCATACATCTTCTAAGGTTAGGCACTTTATCAGATGGCAAATTTGCAATATTAATTCCGCCGATAAGAACCGTTCCTGTTGTAGGTGTTTCTTCGTTATACAGCATTTTCATCAATGTTGATTTTCCAGCTCCAGATGCGCCTGTAATGAATACAAACTCACCTTTTAGGATATCAAGGTTAATGTTTTTTAATGCATAATTGTTTTTATATTTCTTCGTTACTGATCTTAATTGAATCATAATATCCCTAAACACTTTCCTTAATTCTATTTGCGATACTTTCTGCATCCAAGCCGTAGTGTTTTAATAACTCTTTAGGAGTACCGCTTTGACCAAATTCATCATTCATGCCGATTCTCAACACTTTTGCAGGATAATTTTCTGCAAGAGCTTCACACACTGTAGAACCGATACCGCCGTTTATTGAATGGTTTTCGACAGTTACAGCAAAACCTGTCTTCTTGATACTGTTTATAACAGTTTCTTTATCAAACGGTTTTACAACAGGAAGACTGATAACTTCTGCATTGATGCCTTTTGTTTCAAGAATTTCAGCAGCTTTGTATGCTTCTGCTAAAACATCCCCGTTTGAAATTATTGTTAAATCTTTACCCTCTTTTAAAATTACAGCTTTATTAGGATTAAACTTGTAATCAGCAGGATAAATATCAGGGAGGCTGTTTCTTGCAATTCTTACGTAAACAGGGCCTTTGTGCTCTGCTGCAAATTCAAGTGCCTGAGCACATTCATTGCAATCAGCAGGGACAATTACTGTCATACAAGGAAGGCCGCGCATAAGCGATATGTCTTCCAATGCCTGATGGGTTGCGCCGTCTTCACCAACTGTAATACCGCCGTGAGTACCGATAATTTTTACGTTTGCTTTTTGGTAACATACAGAAGTTCTTATCTGGTCATAGGTTCTGCCTGTAGCAAATACTGCAAATGTAGCTGCAAAAGGAATTTTGCCTGTAAGAGCAAGTCCTGCAGCGGTTGCTATCATATTTTGTTCGGCAATACCTGTATTAAAAAATCTGTCAGGATAAGCCTGAGCAAATTGTTTTGTTTGAGTCGAACATGAAACATCTGAGTCTAGAACTACCATATCAGAATGTTTTGCACCTAATTCAACAAGTGCTTTCCCAAAAGCTTCCCTAATTGATTTTTTAGTATCGTAATCTATTGTGAGCATGATACCCCCTCTATTGAGAATATTATAGCATAAATTACGAAAAATAATCACAAATTAACTTTTCTTTACGAGGAACAAGTTTTTTGATTTTTTCAACAATAGGATTTTTCTCCAATTCTTCCAACTGTTTCTTTAAAACAGCTTTTTGAAGTATAAGAGAATTATACAAATCTTCACAAACCTCAGAGGTAGATGCATGTATATTTAGTTTCTTAATCTGTAATTCGGTTTGTTCTATGCGTTTTTTTAATTGATTCTTCGTATTCACACAATAAGAATAATATTTTTTAAAAACTTTTTCATCAATCTTTTAGTGGATTTATAAAAAAGCGAGGTTAAGAACCTCGCTTTTCTTTTAAATTAGTTGGTTAAATATTTTTTCGAAATTTTTAATAATTGCAGCTACATTGTAGTAAATTCTATAAGTATCTTTACCATTCCAGCTATGTGCAACTGAAATACCGGTGTTATCTGCGCTGGCTCTATTACTTGCGCTGCCAGTGTCTTTTTCGTGTTTTTTAGAATACCATCCAAAACCGCTTGCTTCCATCTCAACAATTTTTCCGCTAGAAGAACGATATGATGATTTTATGACGTTACCGCTTGCGTATCCGTCTTTTTCTTTCTTGCCCTCTTTTGTGCATGTGCTGCCTTTGGTACTGTTTCTGGTTCCTGATTTAAAGTCGGTATCCGTGTAGCACATTTCTTTGATTTCTGAGATTACAAATTGATAATATTGTTTTGCTACATCAGCAGCTTCGTTTACGGTATTTGAGTCATATCCTGCTGCAATTAATGCATTTGCCAAAGAATCAATATATTCGTTAATAGCACCTGTCGCGGTTCCAATTATATTATCAGGTTTTACGAATGATGTTTGAAGTGCAAATGGTGATGATAATATGTTGCCTACGGATTGACCATTTAATATAACTTTAGAATTACCTGCAAGACTCATTTCTTCAACTTTTGACTCAGATGTAGATGTTGAGCCTGTAGTTCCATCACTGCTGCTTGTTTTTGTAACAATACCAAATTTAATCTTAACAAGTTCTATTAATTCACTGTTAATTTTGTCATAGTTAATAGCGCCGTTAGCTTTTCTGTATGTATTGTCGTAAGGATTTTGAAGGCTTGCAAGAATTTTGTTATAAGCAGCATAATATTCAGGGAATTTGCCTTCGCCGCAGTCATTATTTAACCATTCTTTTAGTGTAGCTAAGTCTGAACCTGTAACAAGATTACCGCTTTCATCAACACCATCAATGCCTGTTTTTACGATTTCACCGAAGAAATCTTTGTTTTCCCATGCAAATCTGTAGTTGTCTGCAAACTGGATTTCAGTTATGAAATTTTCACCGGCTTTAGATGCTTTGAATAAATCAAAACCTTTTGTTCGCAATTCATTTAATGCTGCATCAAATAAGGATTGACCATCAGTACGAGTTGCGCTCTTGTAACCGCTTTCAAAATATGAATTTAAAAATTCATCTACATATTTTCTGTAAATTCCATCATAGCCGCCGCCTGTAAGGTCGATTGCTCCATTTGCTCCTTCAATTGAGAATGAGGATGCTTTATCTTTTAGACTGGAACCAAAGACGCTTTTTGCATCTTTTTTAAGTTTAGCCATCTGTAATTCGTTTAGTTTTGACGGTTTGTAAGCAGAATTTCCTTCTAAGACTTTTACGTCACCACTTCCAATGTTAGCGGTTTTTAGGTATCCTTCGATTAAATTTTTAATAGCCTCTTGTATTTTAGTAGGATCTGTTTCAGTATTTTGTTTCATCCAGTTGTTGATAATTTTTGTTAAGTCATCATCTTTGCTTAATGAATAGCCAAAATCTTTAAGAGCTTTGATTTCAGCATTGTTTTCAGTTTCTTTTGTATAGTTATCTATGTAGCATTGTATTGTTGCAGTTGTTTTTGCACCTTCTAAAGCTCCTGATAAGCCCTCTGCAATAGCTGTTTTCATCTTGTCATCAAGCTCTTCTAAAAAATTTGGAAGATTGTCGAAAATATCAGTTGTATTTAAAAATTTTAAAATATCATTGTCTAATGCTTCAACAATTTCATCTTGCCAATCATCTTTATTAATACCGGCAGGAGCGTTTGTACAGTTTGTTGCAACATATTCTTTTGCATATTTAACTGTAAGTATTTGCCCCTGTGCTCTATTTAATTCTGAATCGTCAAGTGTAAAATTGTTAATATTTTTGTCAAGACGGTTCCAGAAATCATTAAATACTTTTGCTGAAACATCAGTAATGCTGCAACCAACGAAGTCTTCAAAATCAGAACCACTTAAATATTCACGCATTTCACCTTGGGTAATTTCTTCGTCTCCATTTATATTAGCATCAGTTCTCCAATCCTCTTGATTTGCTAAGAATAAATAAATTTTAGATACTGTTACGTCTGACATATGCATTTACTCCTGTTTTGAAGTTCCCTTTTTCTCTAATTTCGCAACTCAATACATATTGTG
>JAAGKN010000434.1_pt1 | contig 145454 bp, 113 predicted proteins | sample 6206371 | NCBI WGS metagenome assembly JAAGKN01 (sample SAMN11533720, study PRJNA540317) | gut metagenome | isolation source: fecal pellets from male and female animal of same cohort | host: Peromyscus leucopus | place: USA:CA | collected 2017
TCCCCCTGATTTATCGGGTGAGCCGTCTTTTGGGAGGATAAAAAAAAACTGAACAATCTTTCTCGTAAACGATCTTGATTGTTCAGGCAAAATAATTATGTAACCTCACGGTTATATTAATTAGGTTTGCCTACATCATAATTTAAGGGTAATTATATATGTAAGCAGGGTCATAGGGTAAAATTTCGCAAATTGCTTTGCTTGATTTATAAATACAAAGATATGTATGTCTGAATGTTTTGAGTGATGGTATTTGTCTCAATAGGTGAATGTATTTCTATCATATAAATAACGCACGCCTCGGAAATCATCTGAAGCGTGCGTTTAGCATATAAAATTTAAATCTAGTTACCCTTGTTTATGTAGTGACCCTGCTGTGATTTTTATATGCTTACCCTAATGTCTGTTGCGAATATATTCATAATATTCATAGGTTGTATCTTTGTTTGATCGGTATTTGTATCAGTTTAGTGTGTAAAACTATCAATAGGTGGAGTGAGCCTTGTAATGAAGCGGGTTCCCGTTAATATTTAAATAAAGTTAAGACGGTGTTCGTGTCAATATCATGGGTATTCCTATCACGGAGAATGCGGTTTTTGAGAGAAAAACAGCGCACGCCCGAAATTTTCTAATCTCGTGACGTGCGCCAAAGCATATAAAAATTGAGGGTATCTTAATTCATTGTTATATGTTGGATAACGGTTGCCCAGTCAACAATTGTAATATTAGCCGAAACTTCTCCGGAGTACTTGAAAGTGATCTCGGTGCGTTTTCCGGGGGTTGCAGCGAATAATTCTCCATTTTTGTCTTTTTCGCTAGAAAAAATAAGATTACCGTCCTTGTAAAGCTCTACCGTTATATTTTGAGCCGGAAAAATGGCTTGAGCTTCTGTTGTCAAATTACCTTTTTCGTCAAAAGAAGCGGGGAAAGCGAATTCAACCTCTTCTCCTGTTGGGTTGCCATTGTAGTCCAATGAGCTTTTTGTATTTTTAATTCGATATTCAAAATTTCCGGCATTACTCCCTAGATACTTGATCAGTCCTTTCGTTGAAAGCTGGAAAATTGAAGTTTTGCGAATGATTTGTAATTCGTTTGATACGGTGGATTTTGTTGAAGAGTTCTTATGAAGCGTAACTTGTCCATAGAACAAATCGCTCGGAATATTAGCTATGCCGTTATTCTCTTTTAGGCTGACTTGCAAATCGGATATAATATTGGCTTTGCTCATGTTTGAAATCTCTTCGTTTCCAGAATTGATTCCACTCCATGCGATCACGGTTATGTCATTACTGTTCGGACAGTTAATGTCTATAGCCCGGCGAGATAAAATTGTAGATTTGTTTACATTAATCTGCTCGAAGAAATCGTTGTTTTGATCGAAGACAAATAATGTAGCTCCATTCACCTCTCCCTTGGTCGTAATGTCGTTACCATCTGAATTCATTGCTTTTAATACCACGGAGAATGGTACTTCAGCTTGTTCAATAACCTCACTCGTTGTTGCTACTACGTCATTTGAATCATCCGTGCAAGCGGAGAATGACAAAACTGTGAAAATGACAGAAACCGCAAATACGCAATTTGCGAAAAAATTACCCTTTTTCATGACCCTACTTTTTATATGCTTTACCCTTAATCTAAGTGACTTGGTTTTTTTGACCGCCCCTCAACGGTCTTTCCTTATCACTACATCGCAAATGTATGTATAAAAATCATAGGTTGTATCTTTTATGATGGGTGTTTTTATCAAAAAAGTGGGTAAAACTATCATTATACCTCTATATTCCTCTGTTGATGCATGTTTTGGATGATGCTTAAATAATGTTAATGGGTTTATTCTTGTCAATTTGAGTGGTAAATATATCATCGCTGGTTCTTATTGATAGCCTTGCCTCTGTTGTGTGATAGGAATGCAGTTGTTGTTAACGTCTATTAAAACGTTTTTTACTGGCGTTTTATATAAATAACATCTTAATAATCAATGATATGAGATCAAAAGGTTTTAAAGCGAAATTTATGATGGCATTTTGGGGCTTGTTCGTTGAAGCTCATTATATTGCTGCGAACAATGATACAATGGAGGGCTCTCAAGGAATTCTACCTTTTATCATTTTACTGATAGTGTCCATATGTGTAATAGCTTTTTTGAGTTATCATATGTATAGGTTGAAGAAAGAGTATATTGCCAAAGATGGTGAGCTTATGGCGAGAAACGATGAGCTTCTTCGGTCTGTCGATGCGTTAAGCGTAAAAAATCGGGAGATCCAACAAATGTTGGTCAATAAAATCCGTGAGACTGATAATTGGAATAGGGATAATGAGGTAGAACGGGAGGATTTGAAAAAGCGCCTTGAGGAAATGGAAAAGCTCCATAATTCGTTTTTTGTTGAAACGATTCATGAAATGCGTACTCCACTATCGCTTGTGCTTGGTTCGTTGAGTGAGTTGTTGCAACGTAAAAATGATATTGACTCTAGTGAAGCGACTCAATTATTGTCTGCTTACCGTAATACCTTGGCTCTTCAAGACCTTATTGAGCAATTGCGAAATACCCGTCATGGAGATGACGTGGCAAACCATCTTCGGATAGCTCGTTATGACATGATCAGTATAACAAAGCAGATTTGTGATTTATTCGTGGACTGGATAGCCATGAATAATGTGGAATTTCATATTAATACCCAAACCTCTGTTCTTTGGGTCTGGATAGATCGTCGGAAGATGGAGTTTGCCTTGCGTGTACTTTTATCTAATGCGTTAAAAAATACCTACCGCTTTGGAAAGATCTCGATCAATATTTCCGTGGTGCGCTCGAATGGCAAAGCTTATTGTTCTTTCTCTATCCAGGATGATGGGTTAGGAGAAAGCGAAAGTACCCGTTTGGGTTTGAAACAGATCGTGGATATGACAGAATCCTCCGGCGCTATTTTCGAAGGAATTTCATCGGAGGACGAGACGGGAACCCAATATACGATATTGATTCCATTGGGGAGAAGCCATTATATGGAACGTGCCGTGGAATTCATCGAGCCAGATGGTGATCTGGTAAAGCTGAATGAGATGCAGAAGGAGGAGATCGCCGAGTTGATCCAAGTTGTTCCGAAAAAGAAAGAGACCGGGAAGAAAATGTTGGTGATTGATGACAGTGATCAGATCCGTTGGTTCCTGCGTCATGTTTTTGCCAGTGAGTATCATGTTTCGGAAGCTCATAATGGCCAGGAGGGTGTAGAGATCGCGCGAGTTGAACGACCGGATTTTATTTTATGTGACGTGATGATGCCCGTTAAAGATGGGCTTGCTACCTGTCGTGAAATCAAAGGCATCCCAGAATTAGCGCAAGTGCCGGTTGTCTTGCTAACCGCAAAGGTAGAGAGTGAGGATGTTATAGCCGGCATTGAATGTGGCGCCGATGATTATATAACCAAGCCATTTGATGTAGAGGTGCTACGAAGTAAGGTAAACAGTTTGTTGAAACGTAGGGATGAGATGAGACGTTTCTATACGTCAAGTCCTGTAGGTGCGCATCCCGAGGTAGAGAAAACGGTAAAGAAAGATGATTCCCCTTCCAATCTTTTTATGGATGCGGTTATCTCGACGATCGAGAAACATTTGGATGACCCTAGTTTTGAGGCGAAGATTTTGGCGGATTCTTTAAACATGAGTCTCCCTACATTATATAGAAAGATAAAACTCTACTCGGATAGTAGTATATTGGAGCTTACCCGTATGGTACGTTTGAAGAAAGCCGCCGAGCTGATCAGTATGCAGCGATACTCTATCCAAGAGGTTTCGGAAATGGTCGGCTTCAACGATACCGCCACTTTCCGTAAGCGTTTTACCGAGCAATATGGTGTCACTCCTTCACAGTATATGCCGGGTAAGAATTAATCGTTTTCCTATGATACTCTCTCCTGCTCGTTTTTTGCCATTTCCCGGATAATCGCTGGGGAATGGTTAAATTGTCATTTGATTTTCTGGATTACTTGCTGGAAAAATGAAAATATCTGCGAAATCCCGTACATTCCTTTTTTATACGATATTTTTCAACCTCTTTTTGATAGCCTTACAACGGTGCTAATCAGCCCGAAAATATCCCGAATAAAAATTTATAGTTTTACCTCTTATTTATGAAAGTAACACCTATTTACTTTTTTTTATAGTCCAAATACCTTTGCGATGTCATCAACGAACAACAGATTGGTCATAGAGAAGATTTGAACAATGACTTTTTATTATGTGACTGAAAATGTAAAAAACAATTGAGAAAGAATGGTTTATATAAAAGATTTATTAACTCATAAAATTATATGTATATGAAACTTAGAAATTTATTATTCGGAACAATGATCGCTTGCGCATTCGCGGCGTGTTCAAACGAGGATGATCCTATCGTAGGACCGGATCAACCGCAAACAGGGGAAAATAACGCAACATTGACTATTTCCGTGAAAAATGTGGCTAGAAATTTGACTAAAGCTGTAGCGGAGGGGACACAGACTGAAAATGAAGCTAAAATTACAGACCTAACAGTTGCTCTTTATGACGCTGAAACTGGAGCGCTTGTCGCTTCAAGTTCTGATATTGCCACTGAGGACGCTACTGCGGATAATGATGAGGTTCAATTTGCCGGACTGACAGAAAAAGCCAAATTACGTGCTATCGCATTTGCTAATATGGGTGAAATCTCATTGACTGGTACTACAATTAACAACTTTGTGTCTCCTGTATATACAATGCCAACAGCCGGATTTTCGGAAGACTATTTACCAATGAGTAGTGGTTTGTCTGATCCGTTCACTTTACAAGCCGGTAAAAACTATTATGGATATAATAAAACACAGGAAGAAGGTGTGAATATTCTTGTAGCAGAACCTTTGTACTTGATAAGAAATGTAGCGCGGATTGATTTTAAAGGACTTAGCTTAGACATGGCTAAAGCAACAAAAGATGTATACGTTGAAGGAACTGCGACAATTGTTCCAGAATGTGTATTCATTATGCATGGACGGACGAAATCCAATGCGGCTGATATGGGTGATGGCGATAGCTGGTGGAGTACTGCTAGTAATACCGTATGGGGTAATGTGTCCGCAACTTATGCTGCTAATGCTACAGATTATGCTTCAGGTTATAGAGGAGATTTCGTGAATGATGACGCTATGTTTACGAATATGAGTGGTTCTATTATTGAAGGATACAAGGCCAGTTTACCAACTGAGGCATTGATACAGGATATCGCAAGTGAAGGTGCTGCATCTGCGTCTATCACAACCGCCCCTAAGTTTTATGTGTTTGAGAATCCTCAAGTTAAGGCTGTTCGTGAAATGAATGGTGCTGATAATTTCAAATCCGAGGAGCTGGCAACTGAAATTGTAGTCAAAGGCACTTATAAGCTCGAAAATGCCAAAAAGGTTGGAAGTGATGCGGTATACAACTATGCGGAGAAAACAGCCTATTGGCCAATTAAAATTGCAGTGACGAATGAAATGGCAGCAGGTACGGCTGACTATTTAAATGATGGAAAGATCCATCGTAATATAATTTACAGTATTGACGCGACTTTAGCTGGTAGAGGATATGATGATCCTACTGTTCCTCCAACAGACTTTGTTGAATTGTTTGTTAAGACAAAGGTTCTTGATTGGGGCAACGCAAATCAATCTTCAGTTGTCGAATAATATCTATTTTCTGAATAACAACCAAAAGGCATTCCTTTTACCGGGAGTGCCTTTTTTGCATATATAATTCTGGTTATAAATTGATCCGGAGACTACAAAATTTACTATCCTTTCCTTATGATGGCGATCCCATATGTCTTGAACCTAAGAACCGGAATATTATTTCATGAGAACATCTACAATATCTACAATTCAACCTCATACTTATTGTAAATAAATATGTTATATAGTGGTTGCAGATGGAATAACATCTACAATTTTCATTCTGCATCTACCATGTTTTAATGGGAAACGCAAAAAAAATCACTTCTCAAGCTTGCGGACTCGTATATTTAGTATTTGACGATTTCATAAGAGACAGACAAAGGGATTAAAGCCAATAAGAGTTTCAATAGGTGAAGTTAGTGGTTTCATACTGAAGAAACTTTTATTTCATACTGAAGAAACAAAAGTTTCTCTATAGCAAAACTTTTGTTTTTCTATGCAAAAAACCATTATTTATTGAAATACAGAATGTTATACATTATTTATCGTTAGTAGTAATTGTTCGTGCTAATCTTTCCGGTAACCTAATGATGGTAGATCGAAGTTTGTAGTGGTAGATGTTCACTATCTACCACCATAAGATAAATTATTTACAATCAAAAGATTACATAAATAATGGTAGATATGGTAGATGATTTAGATTATTTACACATAGAACGATGTCTGGTGCGTGTCCGGGGAGAACAACTTCTTAAACATAAATCTTTTAACTTTCTAATTCAGCCAACGGACATTGATATATATATTATAACAAAAGGCATTCCCTGTTGATAGAGAATGCCTTTTGATTATTATTCAAAGAATAAGTATTATTCGATAACAGGAGCTTGAGTGGCTGTACCCCAATTCATAACCATTGTCTTTACAAACAAGTCGGCTGTAGGATCCCCCTTAGGAAGAGTAGGATCTGCATAACCATTACCTGCGATAGTAGCAGAAATGTTATAAACCACGTTTCTATGTACCTGACCATAATATGTGTCTTCACTATCTAATCCATCGATACCAATCTTTATCGGCCAATAGCGCAATACAGGAGTACTCTCTTCGCCGAATGTCCAAGATGTGTTATCGTTCATTATAGCTTTTATATAAACTTCACCACTGATTACCAATTCAGATGCCAAAATTGTTTTATCCAAGACGGAAGCTTGACCATCTTCTTCCGGATCTTCTTGTTCTCTGGCCGCTTTTGTCTGATCATTAGGCAACACATAAAAATATAAAGAATTAGCAAGAGCAATTTCTTTATCTCCGGAAATAGTAGCACCAGTCCAATCCTGAGTATATGTTTTTGTTGTTGTACTCAATGCCTTTATATAATTAGTCGCATCGACAGTTCCAGCAAAACGACCGAATGAGCTACTAGCGTTAGTTCCGGAATAATAATCATCTCTATTAGCAGTTTCATAAGTAGCGGCAATATTACCCCAAACCCTATTTGGCAGATTGAACCACAGATTATTATTTATGCTTTGGTCTGCCACATTCGCTTTTTTACGACCATGTAATACAAAAACATCTTTAGGTACAAACTTAATTGTTCCTGATTTGTATTTTTGAATATTATTAACCTTGACTTGAGTCATATCCAAAGAAAGAGCACTCAATTCCGCACGAGCCACATTTCTAATTAATCCTAAAGGTTTTCCAGATTCAATGCTGTTTCCTCCTGTAGTGTTCGAGTAACCATAATAATTTTCACCTTCGGCTAGTGTGAATACTGGACTGATACCACTACTCATAGGCAACCCATTTGCCCCTTCTCCGGAAAGGACATAGTAATCAGATGTCAACTCAAAAGAGTTAGCGGTTGCGGTAAGAGCTTCCATTGGAACATTTGCGAAAGCTAAAGCGCGATAGCTTGCGCCCGCTTTTAATCCTTCAAATTTGATTTCATTGTTTGAATCAGTTGACTCTTCATCCTTATTAACCGCAAGATCACTAACTTGTAAGAATGTTCCATCCTCATTATACAGAGCTACAAACAAGTTGTGAATCGTAGCTTCGCCTTCCTTGGCATTCTCATCTTCGCCGGCTTTTGTCTGTGTGCTCTTTGTCAAATTCTTTACCACAATCGTAAGATCTGCCGTTCCTGTTTCTGGAGTTGGTGTCGGATCTACGCTAGGGATAGGATCATCCTCGTTTGAACACGCCGCGAATGCGCAAGCGATCATTGTTCCGAATAATAAATTTCTAAGTTCTATTGGGGAATGGCTATAGATGATTGTTATTTAGTTGATTATGCTTTTGTTATATGAAGATAAGTAACAACTCGGTAGTATTATAATATATATGTATAGGAGCGGATGTCATGATGAGAATTTATCGGAATAAGCTTGTTTTTCAACAGAAGAGTCTTTACCTTTACAACATTATACGTGAATTATTAATCAACTAAAACCCATAAAACTATGGAACATTACGTGAACATCATGTTGGATGGCGGCTTCAAGGCTGTGTTTGGAGATAAGCAAGTGGCGATGGATTTCTTCCCATCTAAGAGCGGTCAAGTCGCTGATCCGGAGTCCGCAGAAACAGCAGAACAGAAAAGCCTTTTTTACCTCTGGGCATGCGCAATCTGTCCGGATTAGCCTCTTTAGTTCCTCTAGGGTCAAATAAGTACGCAGGCTGGTAGGTTTGTGAGGTTTTTCGTCTGTATCCAGCGAACCACAAGGATTCGAGAGGATCAGTCCTTTTTTGACCGCCTTATTGAGTGTGACATTCAGGAGCCGGTAATAACCGTGAATCGTGAAGTCGCTTTTGAGGTAGGGTTGTTTACGCAAGTGAGCGATGAAACCTTTCACGAAACCTGTATCTATGTCCTTAAGCAGGCATTGCGGCATATAGTCTCTAAGATGATTGGCCAGACTTCTTAATCGTAGGGAATAGGCTTTGTCGCCATGTGCGGATTTATCGGTGTACAATTCCGAGAGGAATTCTAAAAGTGTTTTTTTCCCGAGCCCGTTTATCATACGGACACCATAAATCTCGTTCTGAAGATCAATGATCCGTTGTGCCTTGATACTATTGGCCAAGCGCAAAGTGATCCGGTTCTTATCACGGTCTTCAGGGAAACGTTCCGGGGTGAGGTAGAGCTTGAGGAACTCATAATACCTCTTTCCTTTGTAATAGATGTCCAGATATATGGACAGGTTCGCATTCGACAGTTTCTTGAACCGGAGCTTTATGGGCTCTTTCGCTTTCATCTCATTCTTTTTTCTTGCCATGATTTTGCTGAATTTAAGTGATTATGTAAGTTTTTCAGTATAGTATTTCCTAATTTCAAGGAAATATCAATATGTTTGTTTCCTGTAATTTAGGAAATAAATCCTATCTTTGTCCTATAAAAAAAGAAAATCATGAGGAAAGATGTCATCAAATCTCTTATTGCCATCAAGCAAAGCGAAATTCCGTTTGATGTGATTGAGCGAGACATAAAGTTACCGATCAACCGAAACAAGATCATTACGGTTCCGGGTGTGCGTCGTTGCGGTAAGTCCACATTAATGGAGATCGCTATCAATGGGCTTGTCCGTGAAGGGGTTTCCCCTAGAAACATATTATGGCTGGGGTTTGATGATGAGCGTTTGAAAAATATGTCATCCGATGATTTGGATGATGTGATAGTTTCATACATGGAGATGTTTCCGGATATACCCATAAAAGATGTGTATATGTTTTTCGACGAGATACAATTGATTAAGGATTGGGAATACTTCGTCTTGCGTGTCTATAAATCTTATTGTAAGAACATTTATGTGTGCGGAAGCAATGCTACCATGCTGTCCACAGAGTTAAGTTCGGCTCTGCGCGGATATCCCTTGGAATACGAGACCTACCCGCTTTCGTTCAATGAATATTGCCGCTTCAAGGGGATCGCCACTAATAGCTATTTGGAACAGGACAGGGCTAGATTGAAGATGGCTTTCGAGGCATACAATCAGGCAAGCGCTTTTCCCGAAATCGTATTGACGTCATCCCGGTCGGAGCAGTTGAAACTGCTTCACGGTTATTTCGACACGATGATATTGAAGGACTTGGCCGAACATTACAAGATATCCAATACGGGTGTGGTACGGTATTTCGTCAAGCGTGTCATGGCCAATCTCACCAAGCCTACCTCCATCAATGCCATCTACAAGGACATCAAGTCCCAAGGGCTTAAAGTCAGTAAGGATGACCTGTATCTTTGGGCTGATTATATCTGTAGGATCTTCATGTTCGCGCGAATCTCCAAATACGACCGTTCGCTGGTAAAGGAACAGAAATCGCTTGATAAATACTACTGTATAGATAACGGTATGCGTGGTGCCGTACTTATGCCGCAGAGCAACGACAATGGGAAAAATCTGGAAAACACCGTGTTTATGCAACTGAACCGGATGCGGCTCCCTTCGGACAAGATTACCTACTATCAAGGAAATTGTGAGTGCGATTTTGTGCTTCAACGGGAGGATAACGTGATGCAACTCATACAGGTCACTTGGGATATGGTGGATGCGAGTACGAGAGAAAGGGAAATCAAAGGCTTGCTGGAAGCCGCCTCTGTGACCGGATGTGAGAATCTTATCATTGTCACGAAAGACGAGGAAAATACATTCAATAGAGAAGGCAAGGAAATCAAGGTGATCCCTGCATGGAAATGGACCTTGCTTTTTTCTTGCCATGATTTTGCTGAATTTAAGTGATTATGTATATTTGTTACTAGGATGATCCGAGTACCATCCCGGTAGCATAAAATACACGGATTGAGCCTGTTTTTGTAGGTGAAAGTTGCAAAAGGTAGGGAAACCTATCACTTTTATGAAATTGATACATTTATCTCTTATTATAGAGAGTTCTGCCTATCAGCACCACGATATATCCTTTCTATTTTTGTCACATATTAATGTGAGAACAAAAAATATTATACTATGAGATTCAAGAAATACATTCTTTTATCGTTGGTGCTATGCGGATTTGCCGCTTGTTCCGATGATAATGAAATAGAAATCCCAGAGGTTCCTGTCTTGGAGAAAGCTCAACTGGCCTTGGCGATCAAGAGTGAGAAGGGGGCGGTTACGAAGGCCGGAGGAGAAGGGGTTACTCCAACGGATGCGGACGTGAATACGCTAACGGTTGGGGTGTTTGGTACGGGATGGAGTGTGGTATATACGAAAGACGCTACTTCTAACGCTGATGGGACGAAGGATGTCGGTCCGCAAGAAGTGTATGCGGGTGAAGCTCAGGTCGTGGTTGTGGCGAACGCTGCCCCGGCTATCCAAGATGAATTGGCAAAGGCTAAGGATATAACTGACTTTATTGAAACAACAATCAATCTGGATGACGAGACTTTGACAAAAGGCTTGACGATGAGTAGTAAAGTGTTTACCGTAACGCTAATAGCCAATACCATCAATTATATCGGTTATGCTAAGAATATTGGTGATATAATAACGATAAATGAGACTTCAGGTAAGGAAATTTGTGGGGGAGGCCCCGTTCCTTTGGTTCGTAATGTCGCTTCGATCGCTTTAAAAAAAGTAGAGACAAGCAATCCGGAAAACGCAAATTATAAAAGTGTATCCTTCCTTTTAAAGGAGGTCTTTATCGCTAGCGCTAAAGGTGTTTCAAGTGTGGCTTCTAAAGAAGAGTGGGGAGCGATAGAGAAAATAATTGATTTTACAGATCCGGCTCTTGGATATTTAAAATATATGGTTGGTCGAGAGTTTTCAGAGAATATTGACGAAGGTTCTTACAAGAAAGGGGCTCAGGCGTTAAAAGAGATGTTAGTTCAAGAAAATACAACAAGTGATGAGGCTTTGAATCATGAATTTTATGTTTACGAGAATACAAAGGGTGAGGTGAAGTCCGGTGAATCTAACGTCAATGAGGCTTATGCCAACCATACCTTATTGATCGTAAAAGGTGATTATACCTATCTCCCGCAAGGTGCGAAAGAATCTATTACGAAAGAGAATTGTTATTATGCGATTCCTGTCGGAGAAGAAGTGACGATTGATGGCACGGAAAGAACGCCGTTCGTCGGACGTGAGGTGCGAATCGATGCGGTAGGTATCTACAATATGAAGACAAAGTCTTACTATTTCAGTGAGGCGGATTGGGGAGAGACAGAGGCTCCCGATGCCGTGCGAAATTCGGAGGATACCTCGTTCGAGGATCTGTTGGTAAATGATGGCGCTTCGATATCCAATACGCCATTCGTTCATTATGTAATGGAAAATATGAAAAGCGACGATCACACGATGATCGCCGTAAAAGCTACCTTGCAGGGGAATTCCAGTTATCAAGACCATACGAAAATCTTCACGGCGGTGATCAATGCGGGTGGCTTGCAGAACGGCTATGATCATAATTTCATCCGTCGCAACTACGTTTACCGTCTCCGTATTTATTTTGACGGCGAAAGTTTCGACAATATTCCAGTAACTCCTGATCCAACTCCAGATCCAGATCCGGAACCAGAGGTAGATACGAACCTGAATATCGCCGTACAGGTAGTAGGCTGGGGCCCGGTGGTACAACGTCCGGTAATAGACTAAATTATGGAATCATAGGGAATGAAATTTAGTATAAACAAGAAAAAACATAAGGATATGAAACTAAGACATTTATTATTAGCCTCCTTCGCCGTATGCGCTTTCGCCTCCTGCTCGGACGATAGCTCGAATGGCATCGAGATACCGGAAGAGAACTATCAGATGATAGATGCGAATGTCTCTCTTACCGCTACGGCTTTGGATGGGATACAGACAAAAGCGACAACGGAAGTAGGCAGTGGAAACGAGCAATTTATAAAGAGCCTGACCGCTTATTTATTTTATGCGGATAATGACGATGATGCGGCTAACGATAAATTTGCGGCCATGAAAACAGTGGAGGCTTCTGGCTCTGAAAAGTTGCGAACGATTGAAGATATCGTTGTTAAAGTGAAGGCTACGGCGGCAGGTGAAGTTTCTTCTACGCAATTGAAAGTGGTGATCTTTGCGAATACAGTGCTTGATAAAATTCCTTCTACATGGGGGGATATAACGAACGGCGAGCTTTCGAATATCGTAAGTTTTGCGGATGTACATGCGTCAACTCAAGCTACTTATGTCCCGATGTTTAGCCAGATTGTCACAATTGGTGGGCTTGTGGCAGGGACGGATTACGATAATTGGGTAATAGCTAATGATCAGTCTGTTAAGAATACAAAACAAGCAGATATAGGCTCCAATCATACGACAATCATTAAAAACGGCGACAAATGGACTGAGGGTGATGCTTATTATCCTGAGGAGAACTCGACTGATAATATTTCCTTAACCCGCCATGTAGCCCGGGTGCAGTTAGAGGGATTGGATTGCAATTTTACGCAGAGTTATGAAGGTGCTACATTTACCTTGACAGGCGTATACGTAGCGAATGTTAGTACTAAGTCTAAATTGTATGGTGACGCTACGGCTTACTCATTGGAGCAAGCCGCCGGCCCTTTCAGCCATGGATGTGATTATATGCGTGATGATTATTACTTGGTGGAGGGTACAAACAATGTCGCTCAGTTTGCCAAAGAGATCAAGGAGCAGGTTTCTATAAACATGGTAAATAATAATCACAGTAAGAACATGAGTGGCAGTGAGGTCAATTATTCCGGACCCGTATGGCAAAAGTTCTCTGATAAGACAACCTCCGGTACAAATAACAGCAGTCTTCCGGAAATGGCTCAATTTTACGTATATGAGTATAATGGAACGGCACACGACATGACAAAAGATTCAGAGTCTAGCGATGCTCCTACCGGAAATATCCAAACCCTGTTGATCCTTAAAGGAACTTGGAAAAATAATGGAGTGGTCAAAGAGAACCGTTATTACCGTATCCCTATTAGCGATGGTGCTGCTATAGGCGTGCAACGCAATAATATATATAAGGTATATGCCACTATTACCGGCGAGGGTTCCAAGGATCCCGACACGAGCGAGTTGAACGCTTGCGTCAGCTTTAGCGTAAAGGTGCAGCCTTGGACAGTCATTACGCAACATGAGGATGACGTGAATTGATTAAGTTCTTTTATATTTAAATAAACAACGAAAGGCGGGGTTCGGAATTTCCGGGCTCCGTTTTTTGTCCTATGATGGATAGATTTGCGCCCTGCATAGGTATCCCTATCGCCTAAGATAGCTTTAACCACACCCCCAAAAAGCATTTTCTGATATGCTAGTTTTACCCCTTAAAGTTGAAAGTTACGCCTATCGTGCCAAATAATGGATTCCTCTAATTTTGCTAGCGTAAAACAATAGAAAAATTCAATCCATTATGAAAATAAAGAATATACTAGCGTTATTATGCTTCCTTTGTATCGGAGTGTCCTGCTCCATGGAAGACGATATCTTGAGTGGTGTGGATACGAAAGGTACCGAAGCGAATATCTTAGATACCGAGGCTGTTTTTATCCTATCTCTTTCCGGCAATAGCTCTATGACCAAAGCTGTTGAAACAGAAGATCCCAACGTGGCAACTTCAACAGAAGCTACTATTAGAAACTGTTTTGTTGCTATTATTAAAGATGGCAATGAGGTGTTGTCTTCTTTTTGGTACGAAACAAGCGATCTGCAGGCTGCGATATCACACGGCATATGATCGTAAAAGTACCCAGTAAGAATCAACCAATGCTTAAAGCTTATGCGGTAGCGAACTTGAATGAGGTTACAGCCAATAGCCTATTGGCATGTACAACTTTAAATGATATTAAAGATGTGGCGCTCTTGGCTTTTACCGCATGTACGGAAGAGACGTTGATAGATGAGTGGCCAGTGGAGACAGGTATGGTTTCAATCTCTTTCTCTGCCGAGGGAGTGGAGACAAAAGCGATAAATGCCGGTGGTACTTATCGGTACGCTACGGCGGATGAACTTAACATAAACAATATTTTCGTTTCCATCTTCAAGAAGGTGGATAACGAGTGGAAATACTTGACTTCTAAGACCGGAACTTTAGGTGATGGCAGTTTTGTCGGGACACAAAGTTCCGGCTCCTTTAAATTGACTGGTTTAACCTTGCCGCTTAATACGGAGTTGAAGGTGGTAGCTATCGCGAATCCGTTGGCAGACAAGGTTGCATCTTATGCGAAAATGGACTATGCGACTTTATGTAAAGAATCCGTATCATATCCATCTGATTTAGGAGGAAATAGTTTTTATACATTCAATCCTAAGACTTTAATAAAGGTAGGAGAGGAGAATATGACATTTACGTTAACAAAAGGATTGGTTTCGGGAGGTAAGACCGTTAGCCTAAAACAACTGGCGGCAAAGGTTGAGTTGGATTTAAAAGTGGATTTGCCGAACACGGAAGCTCCTGTGACTACGGGTGAGTGGGCATTCAATTGGGTAAGTTTCAAAATCGTGAATGTAAATACAGCGTCAAAATTGGTTATTCCTGTGAACCCGTTGAATGACCAATTGCAGTTACGTAGTAGTGATGAGGTGAGTATCAATCAGTCAGTCATTGAGGTTAAAATCCCTTTTTATACGTATGAAAGAGCTAAAGTGACTGAGACAGATTTGAATAAAGCTTTATCCGTGGAAATTTCAGGAACTTTCACGGCTCCCAAAGAAAGTATTGATTATAAATATTCCATCCCAATCAATCCCGAATACAAGGCTGGTGAATCTACGGATGGTTTAATCCACGGTAATTATTATCGGGTAACTGGAACTTTGAAACGTTCGACGGGTGAGTTTAAGATATGGGTGGCTCCTTGGGCATCTAAACGAGTTGAGGCAAACTTTAATTAAATAGAAAATTATGAAAACGATGAAATATATATATACTTTATTATTAGGCTTACTAATAACGGGACTAAGTTCTTGTATGGAAGAGAAGATCGGTGGTGGAGATCAAGAAGTGGAGGGTTTACGCCTGTCTTTGAGTATTGCCGCTAGCGATGTGATCTCCCCGTTCACGAAAGCTTCGGCGGTTGACGCTAACGCTATTAACGATTTGAATATTCTTGTATATAATAAGAATGATGATAAGTATGCGAAAGGATTGTATTTGACCGGTGCAGGCTTGAACGGTCTCACCGTGGATAATAATGAAGCGAGCAAGGCTGTTAATTACGATATGATCTTGCAGAACGGTTCTTATCGTGTACGAGTGATTGCGAATGCGGGCTCTGATTTAAGAGAGGAGCCGTTCGATGAGATAAATAATCTATCGTATGGAACGTTAGATAATTTACCAAAGATGGTAATGAGCGCATCCGCTGATGATGTATCAGTTAGCGGAGGAAAAGGTTCTGCCATCCTTTCGTTAAAGCGTATTTACGCTATGATATCCGTATCTGTGAATACTTCTGGATTGAAAGATCGTACGATCAAGCCCCTAAAAGTATCTTTGCATCAAGTACCGGCTACTGGTAAATTGTTTATGAACAACTTAATCCCGGCAAATCCGTCACCTTCAGATTATATAACGGAGGCTGATATGATCGAATTTTCCAATCCGGTAGAGAATGTTAGTTCAATGAAAGATAACAGTGTTTTCTTTATGTATGAGAATAAGCAACCGGATGGTGTCTGCTTACTGAAAGACGGAAAGTATGTAGAGGCTTATAAAACTCCGGCCAGTTTAGGTAACACCCCAATAAAGGATGTCGCCACTGTGGAGGCAGATAAGACTTGTTCTTATATTCGCATGGAAGCGGAGTATTCAGAAATGGGTGCTAGTGGGAAGATTGTTTATCGCTTTTTCTTAGGAGATGACGCTTTTACCAATTTTGCGGTAGAGCGAAACGCCCACTATAACGTGACACTTAATCTTACCGGTAAGGGCGGGGTTGACGAGGCTTCTTGGCGTGTGACGAAAGATTTTAACTGGGATTTTACGGTGGATGATATTTATATCGGATATCGGGTAGGCTCTAAAAGTGATATCCAAGTGAAGTTACCGACAAATCATGAATGGTTTGATGATGATAAATGTATATGGAGTGTGAAAGGTTCAAGTAACACGGATTTTGAAATTGGTGAGTATAATAAAAGCACGAATACGATTCAAGTTACCACAAAGAACACGAATATTAGTAGTAAGGATCACATAACTAATACCGTGACGATTACGGCTACGAAGGATGGAAAAACAGTTTCTAAAACTGTAACAGTCAATCAAGTTATTCGTTTAGTCGATCCGATTGCTTTCTATAAGAAATGGAACAACACGGATCTTGTCAAAGTTAAGGTTCGCGAATTTAATAAGGAGAAGAGAAAGTATGAGATATTGAATTCTATTGGCCCTTGGACAGCTACTATTGCCGCCGGGGATTGGTTTACGCTATCGACAGATGACGGACAGTCTGTTGTCGGAACATCGGAGTCTGTTACAGGTACAGGAGGAGATATTGTTTTTAATTATAAACCGAATAGCACAACGAGGGGGGCTGGCTATAATCGTTATGGAGCTATTAAAGTAACTTATCACAACAATCGTTGTGAGCATATGATTTATTTACGGCAAGGATATGCGGATACGCGGTTGTTGGATGGTGGGGCAACTTGGTCTTTATTCAATTGTTCGGGATATAATGTGGTAACGGAGTATCCGACCCAGTCGGGTGTGTTCTACCAAGGTAGTAGAGGTGACATTTTTTATGAGCCTTGGAAAGCTGTTTATGGACAAAAGCATCCGAAGTGGGATCCGATTTCCAAAAATGATATGCTCTATACATATAGTGGGCAATGGAATCAAAAGCAAGGGATATGTCCCAAAGGGTATATAGTGGCAAGTAAAGACGATTATCAACAGATTAAGGCGAAAGCGGAAGATGAGACTTTGTTTACCTATTCGGGATATGTATATGATGATAGTTGCCTGATCGATGATACACCTTATGGCTGGTATTGGGATATGAATGGAAATGCCAAAATAGAAGATAATTCAAACTCTAATCCGGCAAAAGGAACATTAATGGTACGTAAGGATGGTGATCCTATAAACATATTCTTTTCTTATGGTAAAGGAGTAATGACGAAACATGGGGATTTTCCGGAGGATACGGGGATTGATGAGATTGGCGTAGGCGTATTAAATCATGCTGAAGGAATATTACAGTATCCTGAGAATAAGGATCATCATAGATATGGAGCTTTCTACTGGTCTGGAACTCCAAAAGATAATCCGTCAACCAATCAGTATTGGATAGATATGTGGTATTCTTTAAAGCAGAATGTACCCCTTAATGTAGGAGAATATAATTTGAATCATGGAATGTTTGTACGGTGTGTGAAGAGCGAAAGATAAAAATCTATTCTTTAATATATATCTAGTTGTAGAGACGCAGCATGCTGCGTCTCTCTCTGTATTTAACAGAAATCAATCTGACACTTTGTATTCTTAACTCCCGGAGAATCCCTTTTTCCGTCCCGACCTACGGCTTGCCTCCAAATACGCAAGAAAAAAGCTGTAATTGCTTAGCATATACGTAGATGTTGAAAAATGCCCTTTCATTCTAGCTAAATTAATTCATCGTAATTCATATCAAGTAGGGTGAAAAGGGGAAAAACAGGCTTACGGTTGGGGTGTAACAGTGCAAGAATGCCCATTCGCAATCGCTTATAACCCTATTCGCGACTGCTTACGGTGCCCAACGCCACCGTATGTGTAGGCTTTTGCCTCCTAATGTGCGTTGAAAACCGTCCTTTTTTATCCTAAAGCATGAATAAATCGGCGCTCCATGTCTTTATTGTGTGGCTTTCGTTAAAAGGGAATGCCACGATATGCGTCTTATATTGATCAAAAGGATCAGATAATGTCCGTTTGGCTAACAGGTTGATCTTTGATGCTAAAGTGATATGAATGGCTTATTTTATCTAGACGAGATTTTTTATTCGGAAAATAGTCCTTACCTTTACGACATAGATACGTTTTCTGAACTTCAGCCTTCCCGAGTTCCCTTCATGGCGAACGGACGTGGTTCTGGCAAACGAGCAAACAGGTAAGACTTTTGGGCGGATCCGGCTGTGATCGCCCAATCTACGGGGTTTTCCTTGGAGGAGGTGAATGACCTTGAGAACCTTATCCGCAAGGAGGAGATTAAGAATTAGAAGTGGATGATGCGGATTGATGGTGTTAATAGGATCCGAGTCTAATAAATACAATATGACAGATAAGGGGCAGGCTTACACAAGTCTGCCCCTTGCTGTCTTTATAAAGTGTCGGTGTTCCTATCACCTTCTTTGAAATGAATAGGTGTTCTTATCAATCAAGGATAGTTGGTAGGTTTACCCTTTAAAGTTGAAACTCACACCTATCGTGCTAAGAAATGTTATAATCTATTTTTGTAATGCAAATTAAAAGTGAAAGGGATGAATAGGAGAGAACTCGTGAAAACATTGGCTGATAAATTGTCGGTTACGCAAGCGGAGGCGATGCGCTTTGTTCAAGCTTGGGAAGAGACTACGACAGAGGCTTTGGAAAGTGATGGTTCTTTGATGCTATTGGGCTTTGGAACGCTCTCCGCTTGGGAACAAACCGAACGGATCGGCAGAAATCCTAAGAATGGGGTGGCTTATATGATAAGAGCTCGTAAAAGCGTGAAGTTTAAGCCCGGTAAATTATTACTTAAACAGTTGAATGCGAGCTCGTCGAAGTGAAGGCATTCACGTATGTATAATAAAAACGAAAAAATATTCGATATGAAGAGAATTCTTTTCCTAGTCCTGCTCTTGGTAGCTACGACAGGCGTTTACGGCCAGAAGTTCGCGGTGAAGTCGAACTTGCTCTATGATGCGACTGCTACGATCAACTTGGGCGTAGAGGTTGGCTTGGCGAAAAAGTGGTCGCTAGATCTATCCGGTAACTATAATGGATGGAAGTTGGGCGATGAGGCTCGTATGAAACATTGGCTGGTACAACCAGAAGCTCGTTATTGGTTGTGTGAGAAGTTCAACGGACATTTCTTCGGCTTGCATGCGCACTATGCGGATTACAATCTTGGAGGTCTGAAGTTCTTGAGCAAGAATATGGAGAATCATCGGTATCAAGGTAATTTGTATGGAGCCGGACTTTCTTATGGCTATCAGTGGTTGTTGAGTGACCGGTGGAGCATGGAAGCCGTGCTGGGTATTGGTTGGGCACATCTGGATTATGATAAATATCCTTGCGCCACTTGCGGAACCGTATTGAAAAGCGATACGAAAGATTATTTCGGGGTTACGAAAGCCGCTATTTCTATTATTTACTTTATTAAATGACCCAAGCGATGAACAAGAAGATAAATACATATATGATGGCGGCTATGATGGCCGTCGTGTCTCCGGCGATCATGGGACAGACTGCCTCGGATGGAGTTAAAGTGATATGTAACGACGTGGTACAGAAGGGCGACTCGGTATATATCGATGCCGTGGTGACGGTAAGTAGCGATGCGGTGAAATCCCGTAGCTATTTGGAACTGACCCCCGTCTTGGAATCGGCTTCGCAAAAAGAGGGGCTTCCTTCTATTTTGGTGAACGGACGTATCCGCCAGAAAGTATATAACCGTGAGGTCGCCTTGGATAATTTGAACGACGTACCTCATTATACTATCTTGAAAGCCGGGAAGGAAGATCAAGTGGTAAGTTATAAAACCGCCGTGCCTTTTGAGGATTGGATGAAAGACGCACGTGTCGTGTTAGACCCGAATCTATGCGGTTGCGGTAAGGAAGAGGCCGGTAGTCCGTTATTGATCGCGGACAAGATTCGTCGTCGTCCGGATAAGCGCTATGAGGTTCAGCCTACATTCTCTTATATCACGCCGATGGCAGAGACGGAGAAGCATCGTGCGGAAGTCGGTACGGCTTTCTTGGACTTCCAAGTGGGTAAATATCAGATTCTTCCTGATTTCCGTAATAATGCGGTGGAGTTGGCGAAGATCAATAATACGATCCGTACCGTTACAGAGGATAAGAACGTGAAACCGACAGGTATCGTACTGAAAGGATATGCCTCACCGGAAGGCTCTTACGCTAGTAATAAGAAATTGGCGGATAATCGTGTCAAAGCGTTACGTGACTATATCCGCCAGAAGAATGACTTCAAGGCTGATTTCTTCACGATGAGCTCGGAACCGGAAGATTGGGTCGGTTTTAAGGAAAAGGTAGAGGCCGATCCGAATGTGCCGAATCGTAGCGAGGTATTGGCGATTATCGATAGCTCGGATGATCCGGATCGCAAGGAGGCTAAGTTACGTGCCTTGGGTGGTGGCGCCGCTTTCCGTTATGTGTTGAAAGATATTTTCCCTTCGTTACGTCGTTCGGAATATAAGATTGATTATACGGTACGTGAGTTTACGGTGGATGAGGGGCGTGAGATTATCAAGACTCGTCCGCAACAGCTAAGTTTAGGGGAGATGTTTGCGGTGGCTAACAGCTATGAGATCGGTAGTGACGAATATAATAATGTATTTGATATCGCTGTCCGTATGTTCCCGAATGATCCGGTAGCGAATCTTAACGCCGCGAATATCGCTATGGGCAAGGGTGATTATGCTTCCGCTAAGAACTATTTGGCGAAAGCGGGGAACGCCCCAGAGGCGGTTCACGCAAAAGGAGTGTTAAGTATGTTGACCGGTGATTTGGCAGAAGCGGAATCTCTATTGAAGCAGGCTCAGGATATGGGCGTAAAGGCCGCAGCTATAAATTTAGAGGAATTACGCAAGAAAATAGAGGATAATGCGGTATTTGATAGTTTCAACGCTGTAAAATGATAGCTATTCCTCCCTATGTATAGGATAGAAGGCGCTTAATTTGTAAATGTCATGAAGACAAATATTAATAATAATTTCTTTTATATGGAACAAGCATCAGATGTAGTAGAGTTGGTTCTGCCTCATGAGGTAGATAATCCAAACAATGTCTATCTGTATCTGGAAGGAGATGCTTGGTGCGCATACGAACGTTCAGCCTATTATCTGACTCAGATGGAGGTGCCGGTTGTATTAAAGAAAGAAGTGATCCGCAGCGACTATGATGTGGTCTTACTGAAAGCTTTTTTCGCCGTGAATGATATGTATTTGCCGCTTTCTCCCACGGCTGTGCTGAAGTTGGTTGCCGACGATAAGCTACAGTTCCAGATAAGGGATAGGGTAGAAGGTTTTTCCGAATGGAAAGAGAATGAGTTAAAAAAATTATCTGCTTGATAAGGAAGCGAACGCTTCTTATTTAAGCATGTAAAGTTGAGGGGTGTAAGGGTCCTGGAAAGTAGTGATACTTTTCAGGACTATTCTTTTGTATGGGATGCCTCCCTGTAAATGATTACCCGGCAATCCGGGGAGAGAGTGACAGTGAATTGGTCTCCCAAAGCCTCGTTGAGAGTTCCTTGCCACCATGAGGTGAGCTTTCGTCGGCGAATGGGCCAACGGAGTCCTTCCGTACTAATCTCCCCTTCGGGATAAAGAACGAAAATGGAGATTTGTTGTCCCGGATAAGAAGCGAAGGTTGTTGTTTCTAAGATAGGAGTGAAAAGGCCATAGTCGGATAACATCTCCACCCGCTTGAATAAGTGGGCATAGTCCATAAGAAGGGATATATTTCCCAATGTATGATCCTCACGCAATCCGGTAGCTCCTAATATGAGAACTTCTCGATAGCCTTGGGTATGGGCGAAACGGACGGATTTGGTGAGGTCGTTGATCTCTTGGTCCTCTACATGATGGATTCGGTCTGCGTAGCGTTCGCGCAGGCCGGCGGGTATGCTGTCCAAGTCTCCTACGATAGCGTCCGGATGAATACCCTTTTCATAAAGTGTCTTTACGGCTCCATCACAAGCGATAATCGTTTTCGCTTCCTTTAATAATCTCAAGGGTAACTCAGCGGAAGGAAATCTCCCATTCGCTACGATCACACATCCTCCTTCCAGACTTTCCATATTATCTCCCATAATTCAAAATTCATAATTCAAAACTCTTCCCCTTTCTTCCGCCAATTGTAATAGCCTACTATGGCTAGTGTCGCATAGCAAAAATAGAGTAGCATCGTCGGATACAAGCCCCGAAGGTAATAAAGATATACGGAAACGAGGTTTACGATTACCCAAAAAATCCAATGCTCGATAATTCGCCTTGCCAGCATCCAAGTAGCGACAATGCCTACCGACGTGGTGAACGCATCGCCTACGGGGATGGGAGAGTCCGTGAATTGATGAAGGAGATACCATAAGATGGCGAATACAACGGCCAATGTCCCGATAATCCCCACGAAAAGCGGAAGGCTCAGATGGGTGTATAGGATACGATCGGAGGGAAGACTGTCGTTTTCCGTGTGTGTCTCATGTTTCTTCCGGGTCCATTGATAGAAACCGTATACGCTGATTCCTACGTAATAGGTTTGCAATCCCATGTCCGCATAGATCTTAGCGGACAGGAAGACAAATACATACACGAGGGAGGTGAGGAATCCCACCACCCACATGGCCTTATGTTGTTTAATCTCTAGAAAGAGATAGAGTAGACCGGTTATTACTCCGAAGTATTCTAGCCAAACCATTTTAGTAATTGAAAATTAAGTTAGAATTTGAAGGTGATCCTGGCCATGACGTTCGTGCCGGCTTGGGTGAAATAACCGTCATCCTTTTTACGTGTGCCGTTTTCGATATACGAGTATACCCATGCGTTGGTCTCGTATTTCTCGTTGAAGAGGTTGTTGATAGTCACGTCTAAGGCTATTTCTTTCATGAATTTGGGGTGAAAGGCGTAACCGATACGTAGGCTATTGATAAAGTAGGGATCGATGGAACGATCCTTGCTGCTTGAATTGTCTATGTATTGGCGGCCTACTACTTGCGAGTTGAAACTAGCGATAAATCCTTTGTAAGCGAAATCGAACATGCTGTTTGCGATTAGGTCTGGGGAGAAAGCGATATTCGTTGTACCTAGATCGTTGATCTCTTGTACTCCGGTATCCCAGTTATCCACGTATTCCACGAAATGCTTGATTTTATTTTGGCTGAGGGTTACGTTTGCGTTCCAATTCAGCCAAGAGGTGATTTGTACACCTCCGGTAAGCTCGATGCCCATTCGGTAGCTATCCTTTATATTGGAAGTGAGGGCCTCACCAATCTCGCTGATCTTGCCGGTCAGGATCAATTGGTTGTTGTAATCCATGAAATAGAGATTGGCTCCAACCCGGAAACGGTTGTTACCAAAACTATAACCGGCCTCGTAATCATATAAGGTCTCGTGGGTAGGACGTTCTTCGGGGCCTGCCTCCGTGAAATTGTCACGGTTCGGTTCCCGATTTGCGACGGAGAAAGAGACGAATGCGTTATGGCCGTTATTATGGAAGTTTATACCGGCTTTCGGGTTGAAGAAGTTCCAGTTCTTATGAATGTCCAGTTCTTCCTCGGCTTTGTCATCGTTTCCCTTAATGGTGTAATGGATCCCACGGTATTGTAAGTCCAGATAGCCGGTGAAAAGAGGGGAAAGACGTTGGGTCAATTTCGCATATACGTTGTAGTCTAATTTCTTACCGGTATTGCGGTAATATTCGTAATCCGGTTGTGGCAAGACGTTTGCGCTTTTGGTCCACATTACCCGGCCAAAATGGTCGCCTACATAGTTGTTGACGGCGGTTCCCAGCGTAAGGCGGGTGTTGTCATGTTGATAGTTCGCGCTATAAACGGCTCCATAGAAATAATTGTCGAGCCATTTACGGCGCACAAGGTCCGTCTTTTTTACGGTATTACCCTCCGGATCGATATATTCCGGTAGCTTATAACTGCTGAATTTGGCTTTCGATTTATAATCCTCGTAATATCCGTTACCATCGGTGTAATGAAGGGTCAGGTTCATATTCCAGAAATCTCCGATACGCTGGCTGGCCATTAAATGGTAGTTGTGTTGCCAATAATTATCCGTCTGATTGTTATAAAACTTCTTCACTCCATTTTCCTCATATTCTCCGCATGGATTATAGCTACGATCTGTGTCAAGTAAATAAGACGGAACACCGTTCCATGCTTGATAGGTCTTCTCGCTGTTCCCGAAGGCTTGGAATTTAATCAATGTATTATCGGCATAGAAAGCGGCGGAGGCATAGTAAGAGCTCATACGGGCGGAGGCACGATCGATAAAGCCGTCGCTACGGATATTGGAGTAGCGGGCGTCGAAAGCGAAATGATCGTAAAGTAATCCGGTACCGCCTTTTACCGTATGCTTCAGCGTACCGAAAGAACCTGCTGATACGGAATATTCGCCGTAAGGCTTTAAGGACGGTTTCTCGGTCTGCATGGCGACCGTAGCGCCAAAAGCCGCGGCTCCGTTCGTAGAGGTTCCGGCACCTCGTTGGATCTGGATCGATTCTACCGAGGAGGCTATATCGGCCATATTAGCCCAGAATACGGTATGAGACTCGGAGTCATTGACCGGTACGCCATTGATCGTGATATTGATACGGTTCGCGTCTGTACCCCGGATACGAAAACCGGAGTAACCGATACCCGTTCCGGCATCCGAGGTCATGATAACAGACGGGGATTGGGAGATAAGGAATGGGATACCTTGCCCGTTGTTCCGGCTGCTTAGTTCTTGTTTGGAGATGTCGCTATAAGCTACCGGGGTCTCTTTCCCGACTTTGGTAGCGGTAATAACCACTTCGTCTAAAGATACGTCTTTTGAGATTTTCAAGGAGTCGACCGGACTGGGCATTTGTGCCTTGGCGGTTGTAGCCAGCAAGGAGCCGGCCAAGATAACCAATACATTTTTCATCTTTTCATCTTTTTGCTTTAAAACTAAATAGATGAATAGAAAGGATCGGAGAAGCATGAATCCCTACGACAGCATTACCTGTACAGGTTCTATGGGTATGATCTCAGCCCGCTCCTTTCGTGAAGGATTCCGCGAGCACCCCTTCGTATTCGGCAGCAAAGATAGGCATAAAAGTGTTAATAAATATTACTATCAATAGTAAATCGGATTTCTATAGATATTAATTCTGATTACTATCGATCGTAATCCGGTTTGTGTCGTATTAATTTTTTCTGCAAAAAGATGAGGATATTTTGAGAACTCATTGATTTTTTGTATATTTGCGGGCGATTAAGTGAAGTTGAGGAGGGGGCGGGTAGTCCCCTTCTTTTGTTCTTAACAGATATGTGTATGATAGAAAAGAAAGTGGTAAGCCAATTAGTAGAGGAAAAACTAGCCTCTTCAAGCAATTATTTAGTAGACGTAGTGATTAAACCGGGGAACCTGATAGTCGTTGAAATTGATAACGATGAAGCGGTAAGCATTGATGATTGCGCCGAGTTGAGCCGGTATTTGGAGGAGCATCTGGATCGTGACGTCGAGGATTATGAGCTGGAGGTTGGCTCCGCCGGCATTACTTCTCCTTTCAAGGTACTTCGCCAATACGTCAAGAACATCGGAAACGAGGTGGAGATGCTGTTGAAAAACGGCTCGAAGCTGACCGGTGTGTTGAAATCTGCCGACGAGAACGGTGTGGTTGTCTCTGTCGAGAAGAAGGTGAAACCGGAAGGCGCTAAGCGGAAGGTGACTGTGGTGGAGGATGAGTCGTATACATTTGATGAAATAAAATATACAAAATACTTAATAAGATTCAAGTAAGATTATGGCCAAGAAAGAGGAAACAATCAGTATGATTGACACCCTTGCGGAGTTCAAGGAGTTGAAGAATATCGATAAAGATACGATGATTAGCGTTTTGGAAGATTCGTTCCGTAACGTGATCGCCAAGATGTTTGGCACGGATGAGAACTATGACGTGATTATCAATCCTGAGAAAGGTGATTTCGAGATCTGGAGAAACCGTACGGTTGTGGCTGATGATGAATTGGAGGATGAGAACTTGCAGCTTACGTTGACGGAGGCCCGTAAAATCGATGCCGACTGTGAGGTGGGCGAGGAAGTGACCGACGAGGTGCATTTCGCAGACTTCGGACGCCGTGCGATCTTAAACTTGCGCCAAACTTTGGCTTCAAAGATACTTGAATTGCAGAAAGACAGCTTGTACGCTAAGTATAAGGATAAAATCGGCCACATCATCGCCGCTGAGGTTTATCAGGTGTGGAAGAAAGAAATCCTGTTGCTGGATGACGATGGTAATGAGTTGCTACTGCCGAAATCCGAGCAAATCCCGACCGATTTCTATCGTAAGGGAGAGACCGTACGTGCGATCGTTCAACGTGTGGATAACTATAATAACAACCCGAAGATCCTTCTTTCCCGTACGGATAAGGTCTTCTTGCAACGGTTGTTTGAGTTGGAGGTTCCGGAGATTAATGACGGCTTGATTACGATCAAGGCGATCGCCCGCATCCCGGGAGAGCGTGCCAAGGTGGCTGTCGAGTCATACGATGACCGTATTGATCCGGTAGGCGCTTGCGTAGGTATGAAAGGCTCTCGTATCCACGGAATCGTTCGCGAGTTGAGAAACGAGAACATTGATGTGATTAATTACACCTCAAATCTCTCTTTGTTTATCCAGCGTGCCTTAAGCCCGGCTAAGATCTCTTCTATCCGTGTGAATGAGGAGGAAAAGAAAGCTGAGGTTTATCTACGTCCGGAGGAGGTTTCTTTAGCGATCGGTAAGGGCGGTCTGAATATTAAGTTGGCTTGTATGTTGACTGAGTATACGATTGACGTATTCCGTGATATCGAAGGAGCGGACGAGGAGGATATCTACTTGGATGAGTTCTCCGACGAGATCGACAGCTGGGTGATCGACGCACTGAAGAATATAGGATGCTATACGGCGAAGAGTGTCCTTGCTATGGACCGCAATGAGATTATTGAACGTGCCGATCTGGAAGAACAGACCGTGGACGATCTTTTAGCTATCTTATCTGCGGAATTTGAAGATGAAGGTAACGAATAAGTATTACGACAAAGTTAGATATGCCTATAAAATTAATTCAAGTACAGAGAAAATTGAACGTGGGAATCAACACGGTGGTTGAGTTCCTGCACCGGAATGGGTTCTCGGTTGAGGATAATCCCAACACGAGGATCAGTGATGAACAGTATGCTTTGCTCGTAAAAGAGTTTGGAAAGGATCTGCCAGAGAAAGATCGTAATTTTGCGGCGGATCGTGTGCGGAAAGAGGTTCCTTCTGTGAAAGAAGAGAAGACCGCGGAAATAAAGACAGTGATACCGGAAGAATTCAGACCTAAGATCGTAATGAAGGGTCATATCGATTTGGATGGTGGACAACATAAAAAACAGCAGGAAGAGCCGAAGGCTAAAGAGGAGCCTAAGGTGAAAGAAGAGCCTAAGGTAAAGGAAGAGCCGAAAGTGAAGGAAGCGCCTGCCGCTCCCGCTGCTCAAGCTCCTGTTAAACCCGCGCAGCCTGCGCAGGCTCCCACGGAGAAAAAAGAAGAAAAAGTTATAGTAGTGGAAGTGGAAAAAGAAAAAACCGTAGAGAAGCAACCGGTTGTTGCGGAACCTAAGGTGGAAAGTGTGAAACCGGAACAGGAAGTAGAGAAGACCGAGGAAAAGGATGATAATCTTTTCCGTTTGAACTCGGTTAAATTGGAGTCAAAGATCAAGGTAACCGGTAAGATTGACTTGGATGCGCTTAACCAATCGACTCGTCCGAAAAAGAAAACGAAGGAGGAGAAGCGGAAAGAGCGTGATGAGAAGCAAAAGTTTAATAACAATCGGCCGGGTAATAATAGCAACGGTCCGGGCGCTCCTCATAAGAGTCCGAATTCGCCGACTTTGATTAAACCGAACGCTCCTGCTAAACCGGGTGAGGAAGGTGACGCTAAGAAGAAGCGTAAACGTATCAAGAAAGATCGGGTAGACGTGAATAATACGCCGGGTACGAATTATCCGCGCCCGAATCGTGACAATCGTCCGAATAACGACCGTAAGCCTCGCTTGAAGAAGCCGGTGAAAGCGGAAGTTAGTGAAGAGGATGTTCAAAAGCAGATCAAGGAGACTTTGGCTCGCTTGACCAACAAGAATAATAAGAATAATAAGGGGGCTAAATACCGTCGTGATAAACGTGACGCCGCTGTGAAACGTGAGCACGAGTTGATGGAACAGGAAGAACTGGAAAGCAAGGTATTGAAGCTGACCGAGTTCGTTACGGCCAACGACTTGGCGAACATGATGGACGTATCTGTAACGGAGGTTATCGGTACTTGCATGAGCATCGGCCTTATGGTTTCGATCAATCAGCGCTTGGATGCGGAGACGATCAATATCGTGGCTGAGGAGTTCGGTTATAAGACTGAATATGTAAGTGCGGATGTTGTCGAGGCGATCAACGCTGATGAGGAAGATGATAACGAGGAGGATTGGGTAGCCCGTCCGCCTATCGTAACGGTGATGGGACACGTTGACCATGGTAAGACTTCTTTATTGGATAATATCCGTAGCGCGAACGTAATCGCCGGTGAGGCCGGTGGTATCACGCAGCATATCGGAGCCTACAACGTGAAGTTGCAGAATGGCCGCCGTATCACGTTCTTGGATACTCCGGGTCATGAGGCGTTTACCGCTATGCGTGCCCGTGGCGCGAAGGTGACGGATATCGCGATTATTATCGTGGCCGCTGATGATAACGTGATGCCTCAGACGATCGAGGCGATCAATCACGCTTCGGCTGCCGGTGTTCCTATTGTTTTCGCTATTAATAAAATCGATAAGCCACATGCTAATCCTGAGAAGATCAAGGAGGAGTTGGCGAATATGAATTACTTGGTGGAAGACTGGGGGGGTAAGTACCAGAGTCAAGAGATCTCCGCTAAGAAAGGTATCGGTGTCGAGGAGTTGTTGGAGAAGGTCTTGTTGGAGGCCGACCTGTTGGATTTGAAAGCGAATCCGAAAAAACGTGCGGTTGGTTCTATCATCGAGTCTTCTTTGGACAAGGGACGTGGCTATGTATCTACCATATTGGTGGAGAACGGTACGTTGAAGATGGGAGATATCGTTTTGGCGGGAACTCATCAAGGACGTATCAAGGCGATGTTCAACGAGCGTAATCAACGGGTGGAGAAGGCTGGTCCTTCCGAGCCGGTATTGATCCTCGGTTTGAACGGTGCTCCTCAGGCCGGTGATACATTTAATGTATTGGAGACTGAGCAAGAGGCGCGTGAGATAGCTAACCGTCGTGAGCAATTGCAGCGTGAGTTAGGTCTTCGTACGCAGAAGATGCTTACCTTGGATGATATCGGACGTCGTATCGCCGTGGGTAACTTCCAAGAGTTGAACGTGATCGTGAAGGGTGACGTGGATGGTTCCGTAGAGGCTTTGTCCGACTCCTTGATCCGTTTGTCTACCGAGGAGATTCAGGTGAATGTAATTCATAAGGCGGTTGGCCAGATTTCCGAGTCGGATGTGGTTTTGGCGGCGGCTTCGAACGCTATCATTATCGGATTCCAAGTTCGTCCGTCTTTGCAAGCACGTAGAAACGCCGAGAAGGAAGGTGTAGAGATTCGTTTGTACTCTATCATCTACGATGCGATCGAGGAGGTGAAGAGCGCTATGGAAGGCATGCTTTCTCCGGAGATCAAGGAGGAGATTACCGCTTATGTGGAAGTTCAGCAGGTATTCAAGATCACCAAGGTCGGTACGGTTGCCGGATGTATGGTTAAGGAAGGCAAGATCAAACGTACGAACAAGATCCGCTTGATACGTGACGGTATCGTTATCTATGCCGGCGAGCTAGGCTCTTTGAAACGTTTCAAGGACGATGCGAAAGAGGTCGTGGCTGGCTTGGATTGCGGTTTGAACATTACGAACTTCAACGATATCCAAGTGGGCGATATGATCGAGGCTTACGAAGAGACTGAAATTAAGAAGACGTTATAACGATGAACTGGTTGGACATTACATTGCTATGTCTGGCAGGGATAGGATTTGTGAAAGGCCTGTTTGATGGAATCATCAAACAGGTTGTTTCGCTTATAGCCCTAGTGATCGCGATATTTTTCTGCGGAAAAGCGGCGGTTTGGCTGAAAGGATATATCTTGGCGTTGGGTTGGTTTCCGGAAGAAGGGGTTACGATCTTGAGTTATATAGCGGGTTTTATCTTGATTATGGGGGTATTTATCCTAGCGGGTGAACTGGTTACCAAGGTGGTAGGGGCGACACCGTTGAGTGTTATAAACCATTTGTTTGGTGGTTTTTTCGGGTTGCTGGTCGTTTTGGTCTTTACCAGTTTGCTGTTGAACGCGCTGGAGTTCGTGGATCGTGGATCGGTCTTGATTCATCGCCAATCGAAGATAGAATCTCGTTTTTATTATAGCGTGAAGCAAATAGTACCAACAATTTTCCCACATAATTTGTTTTCATTAGGAGAATGAAGGGCTTTTATCAATGGTTAATTTTTAATTATGCAGGATTCAAATCATATAATTAATGAGGTAACGAGCGGAGATTATAAATATGGCTTCGTTACCGATATTGATACGGAGGTGATCCATCGTGGATTAGACGAGGAGACGGTCCGTATTATCTCTGCCAAGAAGAACGAGCCGGAATGGTTACTCGAGTTCCGTTTGAAGGCTTTTCGCCATTGGCAGACGTTGGAGATGCCTACATGGCCTCACTTGAATATCCCGCCGATCGGTTATCAGGACATTATCTATTATGCCGCCCCTAAGAAAAAAGAGGGACCAAAGAGCTTGGATGAGGTAGATCCTGAGTTGTTGAAAACATTCGATAAACTGGGTATTCCTTTGGAAGAACAGAAGCATTTAAGCGGAATGGCGGTAGACGCCGTGATGGATAGTGTTTCCGTGAAGACAACTTTCAAGGAGAATCTCGCGGAGAAGGGGATTATTTTCTGTTCGTTCAGCGAGGCTGTACAACATCATCCGGACTTGGTGCAGAAGTATTTGGGCAGCGTGGTTGGTTATCGTGATAATTTCTTCGCCGCCTTGAATTCGGCCGTGTTCTCGGATGGTTCGTTTGTTTATATACCGAAGGGCGTACGTTGCCCGATGGAGTTGAGTACGTATTTCCGTATCAATGCCGCTAATACCGGACAGTTCGAGCGTACCTTGATTGTCGCAGACGATGAGGCGTATGTAAGTTATCTGGAAGGATGTACGGCGCCGATGCGTGACGAGAACCAATTGCATGCCGCTATCGTGGAGATCGTGGCGAACGAGCGTGCCGAGGTGAAGTATTCTACCGTACAGAATTGGTATCCGGGTGATAAGGAAGGTAAAGGCGGTATCTATAACTTCGTGACGAAACGAGGTTTGTGCAAAGGTGAGGGTAGCAAGATCTCTTGGACGCAGGTTGAGACCGGTTCGGCGATCACTTGGAAATATCCGAGCTGTATCTTGGCGGGTGATAACTCGGTAGGTGAGTTTTACTCGGTTGCCGTGACCAATAATTACCAACAGGCCGATACGGGTACGAAGATGATTCATCTGGGTAAGAATACGAAAAGTACGATCGTATCCAAGGGTATCTCTGCCGGTCATAGCCAGAATAGCTATCGGGGATTGGTGAAGGTGTCCGCCCGTGCGGAAGGCGCCCGAAACCATAGCCAATGCGATAGTTTGTTACTAAGCTCTACTTGTGGAGCTCATACGTTCCCTTACGCTGATATTCAGAATGAGACGGCGATCGTGGAGCATGAGGCTACGACGAGTAAGATCAGTGAGGAGCAATTGTTCTACTGCCAGCAACGGGGTATCTCGGTAGAAGAGGCTGTCGGTTTGATCGTGAATGGATATGCCCGCGAGGTAATGAATAAGTTACCGATGGAGTTCGCTGTCGAGGCTCAGAAATTACTAACGATCTCGCTGGAAGGCAGCGTAGGATAGAATAATTTTCAATTTTCAACTTTCAATTTTCAATTAGAAAAGATGTTAGAGGTTAAGAATTTACATGCCAACGTAAATGGCAAAGAGATATTGAAAGGTATCAACCTGTCGGTGAAAGCGGGTGAGGTACATGCTATCATGGGACCGAACGGTTCCGGAAAAAGTACGTTAAGTAGTGTATTGGTAGGTAATCCCGCTTTTGAGGTAACGGAAGGAGAGGTTATCTTCAACGGTAAGAATCTGCTGGATCTTTCTCCCGAGGATCGTAGCCGTGAGGGTATTTTCTTGAGCTTCCAATATCCGGTCGAGATCCCGGGAGTTAGTATGGTGAACTTTATGCGTGCGGCGTTGAACGAGCACCGTAAATATAACGGTCTGGAACCGGTTTCGGCTACGGACTTCTTGAAATTGATGCGTGAGAAACGTGCGATCGTCGAGCTGGATAATAAACTGGCCAGCCGTAGCGTGAACGAAGGTTTCTCCGGTGGAGAGAAAAAACGGAACGAGATCTTCCAGATGGCGATGCTGGAGCCGAAATTGGCGATCTTGGATGAGACGGATAGTGGTTTGGATATCGATGCCTTGCGTATCGTAGCGCATGGTGTGAACCAGTTGAAGACTCCGGAGAATGCCGCTATCGTAATCACGCACTATCAGCGTCTGCTGGATTACATCAAACCGGATGTGGTGCATGTGCTTTACAAAGGTCGTATCGTGAAGACCGCCGGTCCGGAATTGGCCTTGGAACTGGAAGAAAAAGGTTACGACTGGATCAAGAAAGAAATGGGAGATGAGTAATATGAAGGCTGAGCAACAATATATCGATCTTTTCGCCCAGTGTGAGGATCTGGTATGTCGTCATAGTACGCCGGTGATGAATGCCCTCAGGGCTGAGGCCTTGGCGAACTTTGAGCGACTCGGATTCCCCTCCACGAGAAGCGAGGATTATAAATATACGGATGTAGCCCAAGCGTTCGCTCCGGATTACGGTTTGAATATCAATAGGGTCGCTATCCCGGTGAATCCTTATGACGTATTCCGTTGCGACGTGCCGAACCTGAGCACATCGTTATACTTTGTCGTGAACGATACGTTTTACGATAAGGAATTGCCAAAAGCGCATTTGCCGGAAGGCGTGTATGCCGGAGGCTTGAAGGCTTTTACGGAGCGATATCCGGAGATCGCTTCTAAGTATTACGGAAAGGCGGCGCCGAGTAGCAAGGATGGTATTATCGCGTTGAATACGATGTTAGCCCAAGATGGTTTCGTGGTGTATGTTCCGAAAAATGTCGTGGTTGAGCGTCCTATCCAATTGGTGAATATTTTCCGTAGCGATGTGGATACGATGGCGAACCGCCGTGTCCTGGTGATTATGGAACCTCATTCGGAGGCGAAGCTATTGGTTTGCGACCATAGTATCGACGACGTGAAATTCTTGGCGACTCAAGTGGTTGAGATTTTCGCGGAGGAAGGCGCTCGCTTCGATTATTATGATTTGGAGGAAAGCAGTGTGTCCACGACCCGTTTCTCCTCCGTACACGTAAGGCAGGCGGCCTCGACCAATGTCTTGGTAAACGGCATTACGTTGACGAATGGCTTGACTCGCAACAATTATTACGTGGAACTGAATGGCGAGTATGCCGAGTCTACCTTATGCGGTATGTCCGTTCTGGACAAGGAACAACAGATGGATACCTATAGCCATATTACCCATGCGGTCCCGAATTGTACCAGCAACGAGTTGTTCAAGAATGTACTGAATGATCATGCCGTAGGTGTCTTCAGCGGACGTATCTTGGTGAAAGAGGATGCCCAGAAGACTGCCGCTTACCAGACGAACCGTAATCTGTGCGCTACCCGTGAGGCCCGTATGTACAGCAAGCCGCAACTGGAGATTTACGCGGACGACGTAAAATGCTCGCACGGTATGACGACCGGCCAGTTGGATGAGAACGCTTTGTTCTATATGCAAAGCCGCGGTATCCCGCGTGACGAGGCCCGTATGTTATTGAGCGTGGCTTTCACTTCCGACGTGATCGACCATGTACGTTTGGAGGCGTTGAAAGACCGTTTGCATAAACTGGTAGAGAAACGTTTCCGCGGTGAACTGGCTAAATGCGCCGGTTGCCGGATTTGTAAATAATTGCGAATAAGAGGAAAACTATAATCAGGCATGGATTATCCCGACGATCATGTAGGGAACCATGTCTGATTTTTCGTATCTTTGGCAGTGACAAATTAAAACCTCCAACTTATGCAGTTAACACACATCGCCCTATGGACGAATCATCTGGAACGTTTACGGGATTTCTATGTAAAGTATTTCAACGGTAAGAGTAACGAGAAATATGTGAATTCGAAAAAAGGATTCGCCTCTTATTTCGTCTCTTTCGAGAGTGGCCCCGCTTTGGAGATCATGCAACGGCAAGATATTACAGAGGCTTACGACAAGGATCATATCGGCTTGGCTCATCTGGCCTTTCATGCGGATAAGAAGGAGCAAGTGGATCAAATGATCGAACGTTTCCGGATGGATGGATACACGATCGCCGGTGAGACCCGCGTTTCCGGGGATGGTTACTATGAGGGCGTGATCCGAGATCCTGACGGAAATATCGTAGAGATCGTCGCTAACGGGGAGCCGGAGATACAAGCAGCTTTATTCCCTCCTTATGAGTTACTGCTGGAAGCCGATCCGGATCGGGAGAAAGTAGAGGTTTACCTAAAGGATTCGGATTGCTTTATCGCTACGGTACGAAACTCGGTTGCCGGCGTGATCGTGGTTCGCAAGGAGGAGGGTGGCAAGGCGGAGATCATGAATCTTGCCGTGGCTGATATCTTCCGTCGGCGAGGAATCGCCCGGAAACTATTACGGCATGTATCTGATAAATGGGCTCCGGCTCAAGATGTTGGGCTTTTGCGTATTTGCACCGGAACCTCGGCGGCGGGCCCGATGATGCTTTACCAGCAGGAAGGTTTCGACTTGGTAGCTATAGATTGCGATTATTTCGTGCGGAACTATGCCGAGCCTATCTGGGAGAACGGCATCCGGTGCAGGCATCGATTGATATTGGAGAAACGGTTGGGATAGGGTATCTCCCGCCGGGTAAGATAGTTAAAGGCTCTCGCGCCTCACGGCGGGAGAGCCTTCTTTTCATTAACCTTTTAAATCTAATAAAAGAAACATGAGTCAAATCTCTCATTGAAAGATTTGCTTATTTCGTCTCTCCCGGCGTAGTCTCCGTCTGCTCCGCCTTCTTGGCGTTGAGGGTAGAGCGAGTCTTGAGCACAGTCTTCTGCCGGTCGATCAATACGTTCACATGGTCGATGAAAGTAGCGTAGTCCGCCTCGCCTTCCAGCAATACCAGCGCATTCACGGTTTCCACCAGACTGTCGTACGCTTCATCGGCCTTTTGGCGGGATTGCTTGACAATACCGACTACCCGTGAGGATTGATCCGAGGTACGTTGTTGCACGGCAGCTAGGAACGTTTTTTCTTTTGCCTCCAGATCGGCGATCCACACATCCAAGGCCAAGGCCGTCCGTTTCTCGGCGGGCAATGCCTGAAGATCTTGTATCAAATTGTGCAATACGCCGCTTTCTTCTGTCTGAGACAGGGAAGTCGGGTCACCATACTTATCGAATAAGGCTTTCACCTCGACGGCTGCCGTGCGGGTGGCCTCCGTGGGATGCGCGGTCATGGCCTTTGCGTAGGCGTTTACGCCTCGCCAAGCGCTATCTCTTTCCGCGTCGGCGGCCGAGGCTACCGAGGCGGAAGGTATGCTGGATGATTCCTTCAACGCGGTATCGTACCCGTCGAGCGCGCCATTAAATACATCCAAGGATGCGTTTAGCGCCGATGACGCACGTCCCTCGGCCAGCAAGCTGATCTCGTCCGGGCTTTCGCTGTCCGAGCCGGAGAAGCATGCCTTCGCCTCGGCCTGCACTTGTTTCAAGAAACCGAAATCCTCCTCCACGCGTAGTGGGCTTACTGAGAATTTTTTGATTTTGAGTCTTTTCATGGTATAATTTATTTTAAAGTGAATATATCTACATTTGCGATTGAGCAAATATACGTTTTTCTCTTTTTTTAATCAAAGTCCTTGTGAAAATAAAGCATAATTGGACTCGTAAAAGTTTGCGAGCACCGTTTTGCTTCGTGGCAGAGCTTACGGAAAATTATGAGTACTGTCCGGATCCATGACAGGGCTTGCGGAAAATTATAAGCCCTGTCACGAATCAAGATAGAGCTTACAGAGAATTTTAAGTCCTGTCACGAATCCGGACGGTGCTTGAAAACTTCTGGAAGCACTATCCGGAAATCCGGATGATAAAAATAAGACGGAATAGGTTGCTATTCTGTTTTTTTCCGTACTTTTGTGATCGGATCAAGGCGACTTGTGTCCGGACATATTTAAAAATTAAAGAAGCGTTATGCTTATCTTATAGTCGGGGACCTAGGAAATTCAAGACTAATCAGAGAGAAAGGCATAGTGGTTCTCACGCTATATAGCGTGGGGCTGCTACTCCCACATCCTCTGATTTAAGGTTTTCCTAGGACCTCCGACTTAGAACGTGGCATTGCAGTTCCACGCTTCGTGTTTTTAATTGAATGCTTTTGGGACTGAGAGCGGAGGGAAACATTATGAAAACAACAAACAACACCTGCGATGTAAAATTCAAAATTGGTATTGGAAAGATTCCTTAGATATAAGGAAAAGGATGGAATTTAGAATGAATAGGATGCTTGGAAATCCGTTCATAAATAACCTTTGGAACATTTGGATCTTAATACATTACCTTTTTTACTCATTTAAATTGCAACATAAAATGGATATTATTTTAGGAATAATCGCTGTTATTTTAGCGATCTGGCTCTTTTTCTTTGTTTTGAATCTCGTGTTTTCGTCAATTGGCGCACTATTGGCAATTTTATGTGAACAACTGATTCCTCTTCTTATCTTCGCAGGCATTGGATATGGAATAGAATATGCCTGTAAGTCATGGCTTGGTTTTTCTAGTCTATTTGGTATTGACTTGTTCTTTTATCCGGTCATCTTATATGGGGTTTATTTCATATTGAGCAATTTTTGGAAATTGCTGGGTGTAGTTGGGGATATTTTTAAAGATTCCTTGGATATGTCTGATACCTTCAAATCATCGTCAAGGAAGCGTAGGCGTAGTTCAACTAGGACAAGATACAATTCCTCTTCAGGGAGTTATGCCTATCAAGACGGAGATTCCTTGACCGATAGCGATGGCAATGTCTATCACAAAGATGGAGATAATAAATGGAGAGATTTTAAAGGGCATTGTATTGATGATAACGATTTAAGAAACTAATTCTACTTGTTTTAGAGAACTGTCGGAGGAGGTGGTACTTACTACCGTAATTTATGAGAGATTAGTTGGATAAAAACTAAAAGAGCCGTGTCAAAATAATTTTTGATACGGCTCTTTTTAGCTTTAGATAATGCTTATTTTATAGTTCCAGCACGTAGATCCCCTTCGCCCCGACGCTCAGTTCCCCTTCCAGCCGGATGGTTTTCCCCGTCAATATATCCCGTCCGGAAGTCTTCCCCCTCAATACTTCCGCGTAGCGGGCCAGCGGGAGGTTCACCTCCTTGTCGCTGCCATTCATCAAGACCAATACGCTCCGGCCGTCCAGACTGCGCTCGTACACGTAGACGCCTTGGTTCACCATGAAATGTTTCATCTTGCCCTTAGCGATGATATCGTTGCCCTTGCGCCATTTCAATAAAGTCCGGAGGAAATTCCATGCGTCATTTTGCACCTCGCTGCGACCGGATGCCTCGAATTGATTCACCTTGTCGCCGGGCCAGCCACCGGGAACATCCAAGCGGATATATCCGTCTCCCTTCTCCTTGGTGCCATTCATCAGCAACTCCTGCCCGTAATAGAGCTGGGGAATACCGGGGATCGTCAACAAGAATGTCACCCCTTGCTTGAACGCGTACAAATCATCGACAGACTTAGGCATGGAGGGAAGAAAACGATCCGTATCATGGTTCTCCAAGAAACGCAATACATTATAGATATCGGGATATACGTAATCATAACACATATGCTCGAAGATCATCGGTAGCCCGCCTTCGGCGTGGAACGCCTTGCTCGCGATACCCATCAAGCGGAAATCCATTACCGATTTCAGCTCGGTATCCTGTCCGAAGTTCAACCGGCTGCCCTTTTGCCAATAAGCGGAACCGATTGTGTAGTTCATCCACGCCTCGCCTACGATGTTATATTCCGGATACTCGTTCATGACCTCCGTGCACCACCGGCGCATCATGTCCACGTCGGCATACGGATACGTATCCTGCCGGATACCATCCACGCCGCAATACTCGATCCACCAGATAGAGTTCTGGATAAGGTATTTAGCCACATGCGGATTCTTTTGGTTCAAGTCCGGCATGCTCGGGACAAACCAGCCGTTCAGCATCGTCTCCTTATCATAATCCGACACGTAAGGATCGAAATAAGCCTCCTTGTCGTGGTTGGTCTGCACGTAGTTGTCGAGGTGGTTGAACCAGTCGTGGCTCGGGATATCTTTCATCCAAGGATGATCGCTCCCGCAATGGTTGAAGATCATATCCATCACGACACGCATGCCCCGCTCGTGCGTCTTCTCGATCAAGCGGACGTAGTCCTCGTTCGTGCCGAAGCGAGGGTCTACCCGGTAATAATCCGTCGTGGCATATCCGTGGTAAGAGCCTCCCTCCATATCGTTCTCCAATACCGGGTTCAGCCAGATCGCAGTAACGCCTAGATCCTCGATATAATCCAAATGTTGTTCGATACCGGCCAAGTCGCCTCCGTGACGGGCGTTCGGGCTGTTACGGTCTACCTTATAAGAGGTGCGCATCGGGATCTGATCGTTCGAGGGATCTCCGTTCGCGAAACGATCCGGCATGATGAGATAAAGTACGTCGGAAGAGTCAAACCCCTTGATCCGATCGGCGTTCGGTTTACGGGCCTTCAACTCATACGAGTAATTGAAACTCTTTTTGTCCTTCGTGAACGTGATATCAAACCTGCCGGGCTTGGCCTTTTCCACGTCCAGATAGATCAATAGGTAATTCGGGCTTTCCAACGCTACCGAGCTTTTCAACTGTACGCCGGGATATTTCACGCTAGGGAGATATCCGGCGATATCCTTACCATACACCATCAGCTGGAGTTCCGGGTTCTTCATACCGCTCCACCAGAAGGCCGGCTCGATTTTAAGGTTATCGGCTGAAAGCGTACTGGAAGCGAAGAGCGCCAATAAAAGGCTCAAGAATAAATGTCTGTTCATGATATATGTTTATTGATTTATATAACAAGGTTGTATATACGCGAAGATAGAAGGATTCCATTGATAATAATACGCTTCCACCCGGCGAAAAGAGAATAAAAATCACGCGAACGTTTGCGAAGCCTCGTAAATTAAGACTATCTTTACTGCCTAAATCTAATCAACTAATTCAAATGCTAAAAAGTCTAATTGTATCCATGCTTCTGACAGGTTGCGTTTCCTCCCTGTCCGCTCAACAAAGCTTTTGGAAAGAAGATTTCTCCGCAGGGAAATTACCCGATGGCTGGATGATTGTCGATTCAACGAAATCGGCAAAGTGTGAATGGATAGTAACGGATCAGCCTTATCCCGGCTCTTTCCAGTTCGAGCAACAAGCACCTCCCATCGCATCCACGAGCCGTGGCTATCATATGCAATTCCGGCCGGGCATAGTCACCGGGGAGGAGATCACGAAGTGGAATCAACGGGAGGAATACCCGAACGGCTATTTCCAGACCAGCGCTATCGATTGCACGGGAAAGAACGATGTGGTATTGAAATTCCAGCACTTGTTTCGTTGGAATAATTGGTTCACCGGAAAACGTGCCGGCCTTTGGGTTGGCGTCAGCAACGACGGGGTGAATTGGAAAGAGTATAACGTGATGGATAAGATCCCCGCCGCTACCCAGCTTCACGCCCCGGTGAACGAGGAGATCAACATCAGCGAGGTAGCCGCGAACCAGAAAACTGTCTACTTGCGTTTCTTCTGGCGGGATATCTTCTCTTGGTATTGGATGGTCGATGATATTGAGCTGACAGAGCCTTTCGCACATGATTTGGCTTTGGAGAAAGTGACCTCACACCAAGAAACCGGGAATACGTTCACGAAGGAAGACGTGTTGAAAGTGAAGCTGAAGAACGTTGGTTCCCAGCCCGTAGATGAGGATTTCACGGTAACCGCCTCCTTGAACAACGGTCAGAAACTAACCGCCACGGTAACCGCCTCCGGGCATCCGATCGCTAAACAAGAGGAATATGAGGTAGCTTTCCCCGCTACCGACCTAACCCAGATGGGCTCCTATAAAATAGAGTTCGCTATCCAATACCCGAAGGATGAGCGTTCGTCAAACAACGTATTAAAAGCGAACCTGTTCGCCGCCCGTATGAACTTGGGTAAGTTGACGAAGTTCAACAAGATCAGCAACACGGAATATGAGTTTGTCTCCGGGTACGCTAAGGTTAAGTTGATGTTTTACCGGGATGATATCTTCCGTATTTGGTTGGCACCGGATGGGGAATATACCAATCCAGCGGCAAACTCGATCGTTGTGGATTATGGGATAAAGAACCCGAGAGTCTCCATGGCCGACAACGGCAGCTATTATAAGTTCACGACTCCCCAATGTGTCGTACGTGTCTATAAGAACCCTATTCGTTTCGCCATGTATGACAAGAATAACCGTGCCGTGATCTACGAGGAGGCCGAACCACTTGCCTTCGGACTGAAAACGACCCAAACGATGCGCCGTAGCGGTGATGAGGATTTCTACGGTTGCGGTATGCAACAAGGTAATTTCTCATACGCCGGGAAGGAAGCGGATATCGAGGTGACCGGTTGGGATGAGGATCAATCCTCTAACCCGGCTCCCTTCTATATGTCCACGAAAGGATATGGCGTATTCCGCAATACGTTTGCCCCGGGCCATTATGCCTTCAACGGCACGGAGATGCTGGACAAGAACTATGATGATGGCTTTAAGCTGATGGGCTTCACCAGTCAGTTAACGCATAAGGAGAATCGCTTTGACGCATTCTACTTCTACGGCCCTTCCTTGAAAGACCTATTGAACGACTATACGGATATCACCGGAAAACCTTTTATGCCGGCGATGTGGATGCTTACGATGGGAGACGCCGACTGCTATAACAAAGGGGAACAGCGCACCGGATGGCCTCAATCCACCCCGGACGTAATCAGCCAAGTTGCTGATAAATATGTGGAATATGATATGCCCCGTGGCTGGATCTTGCCGAACGATGGCTATGGTTGCGGCTATGTGAAATTGGATTCTGTTGTGACGGAATTAGGTAAACGAGGCTTCCATACGGGCTTGTGGACAGAGAATGGTGTGGATAAGATCGCCTACGAGGTTGGTAAATGTGGTACCCGCCTGTGTAAATTGGATGTGGCTTGGGTTGGAGAAGGCTATGAGTTTGCCTTGAACGGCTGTAAATCCGCATTCGAGGGGATCGAGAGCAATACGAATGAACGGGGTTTCGTATGGGCTGTTTGCGGTTGGGCCGGAACCCAGCGGTATTCTACGGTATGGAGCGGTGACCAAGTGAGCAACTGGGATTATATCCGTTACCATATCCCGACGATCACGGGTGCCGGCCTTTCCGCCATGAACGCCGCTACTAGCGATGTGGACGGTATCTTCGGCGGTTCTCCGAAAACCTATACCCGTGACTTGCAATGGAAGGTTTTCACCCCGATCTTTATGACCATGAGCGGCTGGGCGGATGCCGACCGTCAGCCTTGGGTATATGGGCATCCGTACACGGATATCAACCGTAAGTTCTTAAAGCTGAAGATGCGTCTGAACCCGTACGCCTATACCTATTGTCATGAGGCGCATACGACCGGTGTACCGATGGCTCGTGCGATGGTACTGGAATTCCCGGATGACGTGGTTACCCGTGATACGACCACCCAATATCAATTTATGAGTGGCGAGTGGATGATGGTTGCCCCTGTATATACCCGTAAGAATGTACGTGATAGTATTTACTTCCCTGCCGGAGAATGGTACGACTATTGGACCGGAAAGACATACGAGGGTGGCAAGTGGTTGGATAAATATGAGGCTAAACTGGATATTTGCCCGGTATTTATCCGTCAAGGCGCCATTATCCCGATGTACCCGGATATGAATTATGTCGGCGAGAAACCTGCGGATGTCTTGACTTTGGACTTATATCCCTACGGAAACACCTCTTTCAATTTATATGAAGACGACGGTCTCACCCGTGATTATAAGAAAGGCGAGTTTGCCCGTACCTTGATCTCTGTTTCCTCCCCAAAAGGTGAGAAAGGCACGATCACCGTGGACATTGCGAAAGCGAAAGGAGATTATAAAGGACGTTACCAAGAGCGTACTTACCTATTGGATGTCCGCTCGGAGTCCAGCCCGTCAAACGTAACCGTAGCCGGGAAGCCGCTATCTGCCATCTCCCCCGAAGCGTTCAATGCCGGACAAGAAGGCTGGTACTTCGATGCCTCGGATCGTATGGGAAGGGTTAAGGTACGGACGAACCGTTTGTCTACGAATCAGGATCAGAAGATTGTAATTGGTTTCTAACACTTCTATTTATTTTAAAGGTATATGAAAACACAATTGACTTTATGTATATCCGGGACATTGCTGCTTATCGGAATGTCCGGTTGCGAAAAAACTCCGGAGCGTCCTATGAATGTTGTGTATATCTTAGCGGATGATTTAGGATATGGAGATGTTGGCTGTTATGGCCAACAGATTATCAAGACTCCCAATATAGACCGGATGGCGAAGGAGGGAATGTTGTTCACGCAGCATTATGCCGGATGTACGGTGAGTGCCCCTTCCCGTTGCTCCTTGATGACCGGATTGCATACGGGACATACGCAAGTCCGGGGAAACCGGGAGATCACGCCCGAAGGCCAACAGCCGATGCGGGAGGATACCTATACGTTGGGTAAATTAATGAAATCGGCCGGTTATACGACCGGTATCTTTGGTAAATGGGGATTGGGAAATCCGGGCTCTGTCTCCATTCCCAATAAGATGGGTTTCGATGAGTTTTATGGGTATAATTGTCAACGCCAGTCGCATTCCTTCTATCCGGATCATTTATGGCATAATGAGGAGAAGGTTCTTTTTCCTGAAAACGAGAACAATGCTTGCAAAACATATTCACAAGATTTGATTCATGAGCAAGCATTGAAGTTCATTCGGGATCATAAGGAACAACCGTTCTTCGCGATGCTTACCTATACGCTGCCTCATGCGGAATTGAATCTTCCGCATGATTCTATTTATAAGATGTACGAGAACTCATTCGAGGAGACCCCTTATATTGGTAAGTTTGATAAAGTGTATGGCGGTTATAACACCTCGGAGAAACCCTTGGCCTCCTTTGCCGCCATGGTCTCCCGGTTGGATAAATACGTGGGGGATGTAATGGCTGAATTGAAAGAGTTGGGTTTGGATAAGAATACGATCGTGATTTTTACCAGCGATAACGGCCCGCATCATGAGGGTGGAGCTGATCCGGACTTTTTCAAGAGCTACGGACCTTTCAGGGGGATCAAACGGGATGTATATGAAGGAGGCATCCGTATACCTATGGTGGCATGGTGCCCGGGTACGATCAAGGCCGGAGCTCAATCGGATCATATCAGCGCATTCTGGGATGTCATGCCTACGTTGGCAGAGCTTACAGGTACGGTTTTGCCCGAGCAGACGGATGGAATCTCTTTCTTACCAACCTTGTTATCAAAGAAAGATCAACAGGCCCATGATTATTTATATTGGGAATTTCACGAGTTGAATGGCCGGGAAGCATTACGCTCCGGTAAATGGAAACTAATCCGGCAACCGATCGTGGGTGAGACTATATTGGAATTGTATGATTTAAGTAATGATATACATGAGGATACGAATCTAGCGGAGAAGTATCCCGATAAGGTAAAAGAACTAGCATCCTTAATGGACAACGCCCGTACAGAGTCTCCGTACTTTGACTTTGGAAGAGAAAAGTAGGCGTGCGAGTAGAGGATAAAGTGTAGGCGTAATATCTGTTAGGTAATGATAAAAAAGGCTTTCTTTCAGCGAGAAAGCCTTTTTTTTGTATCTTTGGCTCTCGTAATTTTAAGACAAAAAGAAGTAAGACTATGTTAGACGTTCAAGCGATCCGAAAAGACTTTCCGATCTTGGATCATAAGATATACGATAAACCGCTTATATATTTTGATAATGGCGCTACTACCCAGAAACCTTGTCAAGTGGTAGAAAAGATAGAGAATGGATATTATAACGTAAACGCCAATATCCACCGAGGCGTACATTTCTTGAGCCAAGCGGCGACAGAGGCGCATGAGGAGGCTCGCAAAACGGTACAGCATTTCTTGAATGCCCGTTCCTCGAATGAGATTATTTTTACCCGGGGAACTACGGAATCCATTAATTTGATCGCTTCCAGCTTTACGGATGAATGTATGTCGGCAGGGGATGAGGTGATCGTGTCCGTTATGGAGCATCATTCCAATATCGTTCCTTGGCAGATACAAGCGGCCCGGAAAGGTATTACGTTGAAGGTGATCCCGATGAATGAGAAAGGGGAGTTGAATCTGGATGAGTATCGTAAATTATTCTCGGATAAGACTCGTCTGGTTTCCGTGACTCATGTGTCTAACGTCTTGGGTACGGTAAATCCGGTAAAGGCGATGATCGAGATCGCTCATGAACAAGGCGTGCCGGTGTTGGTAGACGGGGCTCAAGCCGTTCCGCATATGAAGGTGGATGTGCAGGACTTGGATGCGGAGTTCTATGTTTTCTCCGGGCATAAGATTTACGGACCGACGGGTATTGGGGTCTTGTATGGCAAAGAGGAGTGGTTGGATAAACTTCCTCCATATCAGGGAGGAGGCGAGATGATCGCTACGGTCTCGTTCGAGAAGACAACTTTTAATGAGCTTCCTTTTAAGTTCGAGGCGGGAACTCCGGATTACATCGGTAGCACGGCATTGGCGGAAGCCTTGCGGTATGTAGAGCGGATCGGTATAGAGAATATAGCTGCTTATGAGGATGAGCTTTTGCGATATGCGACCGCTGGATTAAATACGATCGAAGGGATGCGTATTTTCGGACAAGCGGATCATAAAGGAGCGGTGCTTTCTTTTTTGGTGGGTAATATCCATCATTACGATATGGGGATGTTGCTGGACCGTCTGGGAATGGCGGTTCGTACAGGGCATCATTGTGCCCAGCCTTTGATGCATGCCTTAGGGATCGAAGGTACGGTGCGGGCGTCTTTTTCTTTTTATAATACGAAAGAGGAGATCGATACGTTCATCGCAGGTGTGGAACGAGTTCGGAAGATGTTTTGAGTATGATGTATTATATTAAGAAATATCCGTTTTCACTGGCGATTATATTGATCGTTATTTACTTGTCGTTCTTTAAGCCGCCGAGGATGGATGATATCCCTTTATTCCCGGGTGTGGACAAGGTGGTTCATTTCTGTATGTATGGGGGGATGTCGGGTATGCTATGGCTGGAGTTCTTGCGGAATCACCGGAAGTATGAGACGGTATTATGGCATGCTTGGATCGGGGCGGTTTTATGCCCGATCGTTATGAGTGGGATTATTGAGATATTGCAAGAATATTGTACGACGTACCGGGGTGGGGATTGGTTTGATTTCTTGGCGAATACTTGCGGGGTGATCGCCGCTACGGCATTCGCTTGGTTCGTGCTTCGCCCTTGGATTGTGAAGGAGCAAAAATAATGTAAGCTATATATACGATAAATAATAAACTGGGATATGTTATTACCCTATATGGAAACCGGGCGTGTAGAGGCTGGGTGTGATGAGGCGGGAAGAGGCTGCTTGGCGGGTGCGGTATTCGCCGCCGCCGTGATTCTTCCGGAAGATTTTAAGAATGAGGATTTAAACGATAGCAAGCAATTAAGCGAGAAGAAACGGTATAAGCTTCGTCCTGTCATCGAACGTGAGGCGATCGCTTGGGCGGTAGGCATCGTCAGTCCGGAAGAGATCGATAAGATTAATATCTTAAAGGCTTCTTTCTTGGCTATGCATCGTGCGATCGAGCAACTGAAAGTACGGCCGGAACATTTATTGATCGATGGAAACCGTTTTACCCCTTATCCCGATATTCCGCATACGACCGTAGTAAAAGGCGATGGCAAATACCTGAGTATCGCCGCCGCTTCTATATTAGCTAAAACCTATCGGGATGATTATATGAATGAATTGGCCTTGGAATACCCCGCTTATCATTGGCTGGACAATAAAGGTTATCCTACCAAGGCACACAGGGAAGCGATTCGTACCTGTGGGATCACGCCCTATCATCGCAAGACTTTTACGCTCTTACCGGAGCAGCTTACACTCGGTTTTTAATACGTATATAGGCATAACCTTATGCGTATATACGTATGAGGCTATGCCTATATCGGTGTAGGCTTACACGTATATACGTATCGGCTCGTGCTTATATACGTGTGAAAACACCTGTTTTTATTGTTGTTCCTTTGCCCGGTAAGCCATCGCGTACAGACGCATTTGCTTCACCATCGCTACCAACCCGTTGGAACGGGTAGGGGATAAATGCTCTTTTAATCCTACCTTGTCTATAAAGTATAGATCCGCATCCAAGATTTCTTGAGGGGTATGGCCCGATAAGATCTGTATCAGCAAAGATACGATACCTTTTACGATCACGGCGTCGCTTTCTCCTTGGAAAATAATCTTTCCATCCACATAATCCGCTTGGAACCAAACCCGGCTTTGGCAACCCTCGATCAAGTTACTTTCCGTTTTATATTTCTCATCTAGCGGGGGAAGGGAGTTTCCCAGATCTATTAATAACGCATATTTGTCCATCCAATCATCGAAGACTGAGAATTCTTCGATTACATTGTCTTGAAGTTCATTGATTGTCATTTTATCAGTATTTTATCGATTGTATATTACTTCCAGTACGGTTTGACCGGCAGCTTTTAGAGTCTCACGGTCTATATTCTCCATATTATCTTTTTGAGTATGCCAATAACTGGCGAAACCTGTTTTAGACTCAGGGTCGTAGTTAATGATGTCGATACTCGGGATATTACGTCCGCTAATCACATATTGGTGATCGTCTGTGATGGCTCCACCTGCGGCGTTAATGAAATATTTGCCATATCCCAGATTGCGGGCCGCGCTCCATACCATCTCGACGATCGGGGCTGCCGCACGTAAGGATTGTTGCTCCTTGAAAAACGTGGCATTCTTGCCGCCCACCATATCCAATAAGATTCCGTATTCCGCCGTATAATTGGGGACATGCGGATTTTTTGCCCAGAACTGGGTACCTAGGCACCAGCTATCCGGTGTATAATCGGTTACGAATTCCGGCGTACCATAATCCTCCGCGTCGAAGAAAATAATATCGATGCCGATACCCGGGGCTTTTTGCCCGATTTGACGGGCGATCTCCAATAAGGCACCTACGCCGCTACCGCCATCGTCCGCCCCGTCCAATGGAGTCCGGTGCTTGGAAGGATCGGGATCGTGGTCCGAATAGGGACGGCTGTCCCAATGCGCGAATAGTAAAACACGTTTACTATTCGCCGGATCAAACGAGCCTATGATGTTTCTCGCTTCCAGCTTCGTTCCGTCGTAGGCGGTCAGTATCGCTTCCTGTTGGTAGACTTTGGCGCCAAAGCGCTTCAATTCAGACGCTAAGTAATCCCCGCATGCTTTATGAGCTGCCGTGTTAGGCACACGGGGACCAAAAGCGACTTGGTTCGCTACATAGGCGTAAGCGCTGTCTGCGTTGAAATCGGGAACAGCTGAGGCGATCGGTTGTTTTTTGATCTCCGGCATATTACTTGTCTCTTTGGTTCCTTTGGTTCCACATGATAAAAGAGCAAAACTCAATAACGCAAAAAATAATCTGATCATAAATCTGTTTTGTTTATAATGTTTTTACGGAGGCAGCCGCTTGAACCTCGTCTAATACACGCATCAAGTTTCCACCCCATATCTTGGCGATATCTTCCTCTGTATATCCTTTCTCTATTAATTTAACAGTGATCTGTATGAAATCGTTGTCACTCTCGCAACCGATAATTCCGCCACCGCCATCAAAATCAGAGCCGATACCTACATGATCGATACCGGCGACTTTCACCATATGATCGATATGTTCGATTGCGTCGGTAAGGCTCGCGTTTTTATAATCCTCATTGATATAGCGGTCGAGCAAGCAAACTTGCGCTACGCCTCCATTTTGGGCAAGGGCCTTTAGTTGTTCGTCGGTCAGGTTACGGTCGTGCTTGCACATCGCCATGGATGAGGAATGCGAGCAGATGATCGGGGCCTTGGACAATTTGATAACATCCCAAAATGACTTCTCAGAGGCATGAGACATATCCACCATGATACCTTGGCGATTCATCTCTTTCACGACCTCTTCGCCAAACGGACTTAAACCGTCCCATTCTTTCTTGGTATGGGTGGATGAGTCGCAAATGTCGTTATCGTAGGAGTGGCAGAGCGTGATATAATTGACACCCATCGCCTTGAACTTAGCGATATTCGCCAAGTCCTTACCAATACCGTATCCATTCTCTATACCGATAAAGAACGCTTTTTTCCCTTCATTCTTCAAGCGGATGAAGTCTTGGTTCGTAACGGCGATGCCACATAAATCCTTATTCAATTCAGCTTGCTTGCGAATACCTTCGATCAAGCCTGTTACTTTTTGTACGGCTTCTTGTAAAGAGGTCTCATCACGTTTACCTTGTCCGATGAAGGCCGCAAGGAACACCCCGTCTAGTTTCCCTTCTTGCATCTTAGGGATGTTTACCCGGTTACGTTCCCGGTCGGCGATGCTGAATCCGGCACGTTTAAACCAGAAAGGAGTATCGGTATGTGTATCTACGGAAAGGAAATGCTTGTGCATCTCTTTGGCTTGGTGGAAAGTCTCGGCCTTTCCTATCAGATGGTGGAATATCTTTAACATCGTAGTGTCGCCTCCGTAAGTCAATGCTTCCGGATGCCATTGAACTCCCATGATGGATCGATTCGGATAAGCGTCGATAGCCTCGATAATACTGTCGGGCGCATAAGCGGTAGCCTTGAAGATAGGCGCCAACTCCTTGATCGCTTGATGATGAAGAGAGTTTACGGCTAAGGTATCTTTCCCTAGAATAGTGGCTAGCTGTGAGTTCGCGTCAACAAAGACACGGTGTGAGCCATACGAACTGGGTAAATCTTGCCTATGCTTGACAGAATGATCGCCACGTTGTGAGGGGATGTCTTGGTAAAGCGTACCGCCAAACGCTACATTCAACAGTTGCAATCCCCGGCATATGCCTAAGACGGGAATATTTTGGTCGGTAGCCATCTTGATTAGTTTCAACTCATACAAATCGCGTACCGGATCGACTTCCTCCAGCTTTTCCCGAGGCTCCTCCTCATACCATAGAGGGTTTACATCCGCTCCTCCTATAAGAACTAGCCCGTCTAAATTCGATACGATATTCCTGAGTACCTTACCGTCAGTAACAGCCGGGATGATAACCGGAGTTCCCCCTGCCTTTACGATGGATTGGATATAGGTGGCCCCCACCCGGGAAGCACCATTGGAGATACTAGCGGAAATCCCGATCAATGGGGAGAATCGTGCCCGCACGTTTACATCGCAAGAGTCTGTCAACTCATATAGCTTTTTAAAGTTGGGTACCTCCGATCCGGGTGTCTGTGCCTGTGCTCCACATAAGATACTACAGGCGCATATTGCTGTGTATAAGATCTTTTTCATAATATGTAGTTGTTTTCGTTTGCTATTTGTTTGGGAAATCTTGTATAGCGGTCATAACCCTTAGCAAGTTTCCACCCCATATTTTCCGTATATCTTCTTCTGTATATCCTTCTTCTAAAAGTCGGACGGTAATGTTAATCAACTCATTGGTAGCCGAGCAACCGATCAGTTCCCCGTCTCCGTCAAAATCCGAGCCGATTCCTACATGATCGATACCGATTAAATCCACGATATGATTGATATGGCGGATAGCGTCGCTTAAAGAAGCTTTGTCCTCTTCCTTATTGATGAATCCTTTGTATAGGCAGATTTGGGCGACACCCCCTTGAGCGGCCAGCGCTTTCAGTTGGTCATCCGTTAAATTGCGAGGATGATCGCAAAGCGCACGTGCGGAAGAGTGGGAGGCTATGATTGGCGTCTCGCTCACTTCCAGTACCTGATAAAAGGTACTTTCCGCCGCATGCGAGATATCAACCATGATTCCTAATCGGTTCATCTCTTTTACCACTTCCTTACCGAAAGGACTTAGTCCTTTCCATTCCTGTTTTCCTCTAGCGGAATCACAAATATCGTTATCCCCATTATGGCATAAGGTGATATAAGAAACTCCCATCTCCTTGAACATCCGTAGGTTTTCGATCTGCTTCCCTAAAGCGTACCCGTTCTCGATGCCGAGGCAGATCGCTTTTTTCCCTTGCGCTTTGATTGTTCGGATCTCTTGGGGGGTAGTCGCTATAGCCATCCGGTCCGGATGTAAGGTTTGCTGGCGTTTTACTTGATTCAGCCGTTCTATCGCATACGCTGTCGCCGCCTGTAAGGATGCCTCATCTCGTTTACCTTGCGGGATATAGGCGACCATAAAGGTCGCGTCGATACGTCCTTCTTCCATAAAAGGAAGATTCACTTTCCCTCCTTCTTTCTCCCCGATATTAAATTCACCGGGAAAGATCATCGGGGTATCTGTATGGGAATCGATCGTCACGATCCGTTGATGGATCGCTTTGGCTTTCGCGAAACGGCGGGCATTCTCGATATGGTAAGCGAATAGGGCTTTCATGGCCTCATCCCCTTGCGGAGCCATGGCCTCCGGATGCCATTGTACGCCGAATATCGTTTTCTCCGTATGTTCCATAGCCTCATTGATTCCATCCGGGGCGGTCGCTGTCGCCGTAAATCCGGGGGCGACCTCTTTTACCGCTTGATGGTGGAAAGAGTTGACAAGGATTTGTTCTTCTCCATTGAAAATAGCGCGTAGCCGGTTCGTTCCCGGTTCGAGAGTTACCGTATGCGACGGATATTCCCGCGCCAATGTCTGGCTGTGTTTCAATAGAGTATGATTGGCTTGTGAATGGATGTCTTGATAGACACTTCCTCCGAACGCTACATTCATGATCTGATGCCCCCGGCAAATACCCATGATCGGAATTTGTCGGTTAGCGGCCAAGCGAAGCAAGATCAAATCGTATTCGTCGCGTAACGTATCTACGTCTTGCAATTGCGGGATAGGCTCCTCATGCAAATAGAGCGGATTGATGTCTCCACCCCCGCTCATAACCAATCCGTCTAGTTCGGAAACCAGTACGGTCAATGCTTTCAGATCCGTGATCACCGGGATAAGTACCGGGGCTCCCCCCGCATCCAGCACGGCTTGCACGTAGGTCTCCGCTATACAGGAAAGTCCGTCTCTCCGGTTAGCGGATATTCCTATTCGGGGAGGTTGAAGGCTTTCTTTAGCCGGTATATAATTATCAACTTCTTTGTATAGGGTCTCTAGATTCGGACGACGGACTTTCATGATTTTAAGCATCTATGTTAGCATATGTAGCGTTTTCCTCGATAAACTCGCGGCGAGGGCCTACGTCTTCACCCATCAACATGGCGAAGATCTGGTCAGCCTCGGCTGCGTTGTCGATCGTGATTTGCTTCAACGTGCGTTTTTCTGGGTTCATGGTTGTATCCCACAATTGGTGATCGTTCATCTCACCCAAACCTTTGTATCGTTGCGTATGGATCGAGTTCTCGTTTCCTCCGCCATATCTTAAAATGAATTGATGGCGTTGTTGGTCTGTCCAACAATATTCTTCGTTTTTACCTTTGCTGCATTTATACAAAGGAGGAGTCGCTAGATAAACATATCCGTTTTCTATAACCGAACGCATACGACGGAAGAAGAATGTAAGGATCAATGTGGCGATGTGACTTCCGTCCACATCGGCATCGGTCATGATGATAATCTTGTGGTAACGCAGCTTCTCCATGTTCAACGCCTTCGGGTCATCCTCCGTACCGACGGTCACACCCATCGCACGATAGATGTTCTGGATTTCCTCGCTTTCGAAGATCTTATGATCCATCGCTTTCTCCACGTTCAAGATCTTACCGCGCAACGGTAGGATCGCTTGGAAGTTACGGTCGCGTCCTTGCTTAGCCGTACCACCTGCGGAGTCTCCCTCGACAAGGAACAATTCGCAGATCGACGCGTCTTTAGAGGAACAGTCCGCCAATTTACCGGGAAGTCCACCTCCTGTCAGCGGAGATTTGCGTTGTACCAATTCGCGAGCCTTACGAGCGGCATGACGGGCTTGAGCGGCCAAGATCACCTTGTCGACGATTATTTTCGCCTCTTTCGGATGTTCTTCCAAATAATAGCCTAACGCCTCGCCGATCGCCATATCCACTGCACCGGTAACCTCGCTATTACCCAGCTTCGTCTTTGTCTGTCCCTCAAACTGAGGCTCGGCTACCTTGATAGAGATAACGGCGGTCAAACCTTCACGGAAGTCATCCCCTTGAATCTCCACCTTGGCTTTCTCCAATAATTTAGAATCCTCGGCGTACTTTTTCAATGTACGGGTCAGACCACGGCGGAAACCGGCTAAGTGTGTACCACCTTCTATCGTGTTAATATCATTTACGTAAGAGAATACGCTCTCGTTGTAAGAAGTATTATAAGTTAACGCCACCTCGACAGGGATACCCTGCTTCTCGGTAACGATATGGATTACGTCTGGAATCAGTTTCTCTTTAGAACGGTCGATATAGCGGACAAACTCTTTCAATCCCTCATCCGAATGGAATACCTCGGACTTGAATGAACCGTCTTCTTTCAGAACTCGCTTATCTGTCAGACGTAGCGTAATACCTGCGTTCAAGAACGCTAATTCACGCAAACGGGTAGCCAAGATATCATACTTGTATTCCGTGACCGTAAAGATAGAACCGTCCGGCTTGAAAGAGATCGTAGTACCTGTTTTATCCGTATTATCGATAACCTGTACGTCGTGCAACGGCTTTCCGCAAGAGAACTCCTGCATATGTACTTTGCCGTTCCTGCGAACTTCCGCTTTCAGATAAGTAGAGAGGGCGTTTACGCAAGATACACCCACACCGTGCAAACCACCGGATACTTTATAGGTTCCCTTGTCGAACTTACCGCCGGCGTGCAGCACTGTCAGTACTACCTCCAAGGCTGATTTACCTTCTTTCTCATGAATATCCACGGGGATACCACGGCCGTCGTCGGTAACCGTGATCGAGTTGTCCTCATTGATTACCACGTCGATGTATGTACAATATCCGGCTAGCGCTTCGTCTATGGAGTTATCTACGACCTCATACACTAAGTGATGGAGACCTTTCTCGCTGGTATCGCCAATATACATGGATGGCCTTTTTCGTACTGCCTCTAACCCTTCAAGTACTTGAATACTATCTGCGGAGTACTCTGTAGAAGTATTCTTAATTTCTTCACTCATGAGTTTATCTTTCTTTAAAATCTGTAATTATCTATGTCCTCAAAAAAAATCTAACAAATGTAGTGATTTTTATCGAGATAGCGAAGTGGGGGATGTGAAAATAGCGAAAAAAGGACGGGTATAATAAAAAAGGAGAGAGATAAGCCATGAACTTATCTCTCTCCTTTTGGTTGGTAGCCCATAGGGGAATCGAACCCCTCTTTCAAGAATGAAAATCTTGCGTCCTAGCCGATAGACGAATGGGCCATTAGGTTTAAAAAAGCCGGGCTTATTGAGAGTCCGGCTTTATACTTGTAAAAGTAATTACCTTCTGCTTATGCTAGCGCATTAACATGCTTAGCCAACTTAGATTTCAGATTACCGGCCTTGTTCTTGTGGATAACGTTCTTTTTTGCAAGCTTATCCAACATAGAGCATACCTTAGGGAACAAAGCTTGTGCCTCATTCTTGTCTTCAGTAGCGCGCAAAACTTTCATAGCGTTTCTAGCTGTCTTTGCGTAATATCTATTACGCAAACGTCTTGCGTTTGTCTGTCTGATTCTCTTGATTGATGACTTATGATTTGCCATTTCTAGATCTTCTCTTTATTGTTTTTTAATCCTGTTTATTGTAGCCCATAGGGGAATCGAACCCCTCTTTCAAGAATGAAAATCTTGCGTCCTAGCCGATAGACGAATGGGCCAAAATGTCAAAGCTCTCACTTATAGCGTTCTAAGAAAGTGATTTCCCGATTGCGAGTGCAAAGATAGACGATCTCTCCGAACTGGCAAAACATTTCGAAGGAAAATTTAATACTACTCACTGTTTTAACTTCTCTTTAGAACTTATATCTTCCAGATGAATTTCCAAGGCTTTAACGGAAATATTTATTTCCCAGATACATACACATAACGACGCCGCTAATAGCAATAAGGCTATGCCAAATATCCATGCGGCGAAAATCTGCCACGATACATAAATGAAGAACATAGCGATCACGCAGAGCAGCAAACTGAGTATTCCTAATATTTGCATGGAACGGGTCAGATAGAGCCTTTTCCGCAGGTTCGCTATCTGGGCGATATCCTTGGGGTCATGGGTTTGCTGATGCTTTTCTTTCAAGGCACGCACTACGCTGGCGTATGAAAGGAAGCGATTCGTATAGGCCAGCAATATCAATGATATGGCGGAAAATAATAAAGAAGGGGTCGTTAAGTCCAACATAATTCTATACTTTAATTATATGTATAACGTTAATTTGAGTATCTTTGTTCTTAATCATCGTCGCAAAGATACGAATTATGTTGTGTAAAACGAGGGGGATTGTCTTGCATACGATCCCTTACAATGATAAATATTCTATTATATATATGTATACGGAGGCGTTTGGCCGGGCCTCGTATCTGGTTAGTCGTAGCCGTGGGAAGAAAAGCACGGTATCGAAGGCTTTGTTTATACCTTTGTCCGTTCTGGAAATGGAGGTGGAGCACTTGAATAAGCGGGACTTGCACCGGATTAAGGAGACCCGCATTTGTTTTCCGCTGAATGATGTTTGTTGTGATCCGGTTAAGAATGTATTGGCGCTTTTCCTCTCGGAGGTTCTTTTTAGGGTCGTGAAAGATACGGAGCCGGATCCCCGTTTATTTGATTATTTATACGAGTCCATACATCTATTGGAGTATGCGGATAAGGGTATCGCTAATTTTCATATGGTTTTCTTGTTAGGTCTTCTCCACCATCTCGGTATTTTCCCGAATATGGAATCGTATAGGGTGGGATATTATTTCGATATGTTGAATGGGGTGTTTACGGATCATATCCCGATGCATCGGCATTATTTAAATAAGGTGGAGAGCGCTTTCTTTTCCCGTTTGCTGCGTATCAGTTTTGAGAATATGTCGCTTTATGGTTTTTCCCGGCAAGAGCGGGTCCGTATTATTCATCGTATTCTTGAGTATTACCGTCTGCATCTCCCGGATTTTCCGGAAATCAAATCGTTATCGGTGATGCAAAGCTTATTTGATTGATCTATTTGATGTTATATTAGCTCTTGAAAACACGTACGTGTTTTTTGAAAAAGACGTACATGTTTTTCCTGAAACACGTACATGTTTTTTCGGAAATAATGAGAAGCTTCCGGATAGGCGGGAAAAACATCCGATAACGGTTGCCTATTTGAGGAAAAGATTATACTTTTGCAATCTCAAAAGAGTTGGTCTTGTAGTTCAACGGATAGAATAGAAGTTTCCTAAACTTTAGATCCGGGTTCGATTCCCGGCGAGACTACTTTTATTTCCTCTCTTTTTTATCAAACTTGGTCAAAACAAGTAAGTTGATCTCCTTATTGTTAAACGTTTTTTTGTCTCTTGTATAAAGAGAGAGTAAATAAAATAAGCGTTTTCTTACTGCAGGTTGTTTCTTGTGGTGAGAATATTGTTTATATTTGCGCAAGGTAATCACTAAAAGATGAAACAACAGATAATTAATAAGCTAAGAGGCTTTTTCTCTTTGCAACCAATAGAGAAAGCATGGGTGTTTGGTTCCTGTTCACGTGGAGAGGAGACGAAGGATAGCGATATTGATATTCTGGTTCGTTTTGACTCCCACGCTCGTATTACATTATTCAAGTATGCGGGTATGGTGGAAGCTCTAAGCCAATTGTTGCATCGTAAGGTTGATTTGGTGGAGGAAGGACAATTGAAGGATTTTGCCGTTTCTTCTGTAGATCGGGATAAAATATTGGTATATGAGAGAGAAGCCTAAAGACAATACACGTCTACGGCATATGCTGGAGGCGATAAATAATGTCATTGAGTTCACGACAGATGTGACTTTTGAGGAGTATTCCAGGAACAAGATATTGCGTTTTGCGGTCATCAAGAATTTGGAGATTGTGGGGGAGGCGGCTTATTTGATTACAAAGGAATTTCGGGAGGAACATCAGGAGATCGCATGGAATGAGGTCATAGGCATGCGCCATGTGTTGGTGCATGGATATTATCAGATTCGGGATGAGATTGTGTGGGGAACCATTCAAACAGATCTATTTCCGCTTAAGGATAAGATAGAACGGTTGCTCTGTAAATAACTCAATGTATTGTTTAGAAAATAACCCTTTATTGGGGGGGATATCAAATAAATTTAGAGAGGTGGGGGATATTTCCGAGGAGGTGGTATCTTTCGCCTCTCTCATTTTTAATACGATCACTATCAATAAAGTACCTATCTAATACTCTTAGGTAGATAACTATTGATAGTATCTGTTGATGTTTTAAGTCCGTTTTAGGTTATATAATTCTGTTTCTGAGTTTTGTCTTTTTCTAAAATGCGCCGTGAATGGCTGTGATAAAATTCTCATTGGAGGTATAAACAATATTAAAACTTTTTCCGAAAACGTTACCTATTTGTTCAATTAAATTGTATTTTTGTATAGTTCTCAATAGCACCACGCCGATCAGGGTGGTGCGGGAACTGACATAAATTAGAAAAGGCGTTTACTTTACGCTTTGGTTTTGACGTTCTAAGAATCTCGCAAATTCAGAAATGTCAGTCAAAAACAAAGCAACGGTGGATGTCCTCAGGGTGTATTATATATAGCCCTCATTGTACCTTGTATAGCCATTGGTGTATCCGCAAGGGAAATGGGTGTATCGTATATATTCACATCGGCGTGGGGCTTTCGGCGTTGCTCGTTTCGACTGACAGGGCAATGCGAGAGCCTTTAGAGCGTGGAACGGGCAGCAAGGTACGGTTCCCACGCTTTTTGTTTGTTAATCATTCCGGAGGGGGACAGGGAAACAAATAAATTACATATGAAAATATTCATTGAGTCAAACCACCCTCAAACTATTTTAAAATATAATCCTTGCACTCAATATAGTAAAGAAGCCTTCATTGAACATTATCTATTCGCAAGTCATCCATTCCATTTAAATGATTTAATGGATGGAAAATCATATTCTATAGATATGAGGAATGTTTCTGATGAATTATACTATGAAATTAAACGACAAACCATAGAGCAAGCACCTTTAATTGTGGAAGGGAAGTACTTTAATCAACTATATCCAGAAATAGATAAAAATCGTGAGTTATTACAAAAGGCTATTTGTGATAGCTATTTTTGCTTTGGTGGTATTGTTTCTTTAACAACTGATAGATTTAACGAACTAATGTGGTCGCATTATACAAATGAAACTGGATACGTAATAGAATTTAATACATCTCTTTTATTAAGAGATATTGCAAATCATCCATTAAATATACCAGTGTTAAAAAATATCTTCTTTAAATCTATATGCTACAAAGAACATCCGACTGGAATTAGTTGCAGTAAACATCCTGACATACACGAAATTAATTTACATAATGCGACACAAAAGAATAAGGTATGGAATTATGAAAATGAATGGAGATTGATTGTAACTTCCTATCCTTTTTTAGGTATTCCCAAACTCCATCCTAATATGGATGAAAAATATACAGATATTAGTAAGAGAAAATTATATTATACTTCAGAGAATATAAAACGCATCTATTTAGGGAAGAAATTTTGGAGTGCAGAAAATGTAGTGCACGAAAAAAAGATAGATGATAATTCTTTCTACTATATAGTTAAAGATGAATTAATTCCTTTCATCAAAGAATTATGTAAATATGAAAATAGAGTTTATATGTCTGGATCAAGCGATTGCGCAGAATTCAAATTTGGAACAGATAAATATACATATAATGAACAATTTAATGAATATACTTTCAATCCAGATTACTACTATTTGAAACGTTCTTTTGAGTTAATAAAAAAGATTTCAATAGAAGGGAAATTTGTTTATGTTGAGTACACAGGTAAAGTAAAAACAAGTGACGAAGAATTTGAATCATAATAACACTAAAAAACAGACTTATGCCAACAACATCTCTTATAGAAGAACTTCCTAAAATCGTAAAAGAAGGAAGACAAGAAGCGCAACGTATCTTAGAACGTTTGAGTAGCAACACCCATATCGGATTACAAACAAATGAATTGGTTCTTCCCGCCAAAGACACTTCCGGATTATGGAAAGGAAAAAACGAACAAGTGATAAACAAAGAATGGATGAATCGCCTCATCTATGGAGATAACTTATTGGTGATGCAAGCTCTGTTAGCTGGAGATGAAACGACCGGATTACCTTCGCTTCGGGGAAAGGTGGATTTGATTTACATTGATCCTCCTTTTGATAGCAAAGCGGATTATCGGACAAAGATTAATTTGCCGGGTGTTGATATTGAGCAAAAGCCTACGGTAATTGAACAATTTGCTTATTCGGATACATGGCAGGATGGAACGGTTTCTTATTTGAAGATGCTTTATCCAAGATTAGTATTGATGCGGGAGTTACTTTCGGATAAGGGAAGTATTTATGTACATATTGATTGGCATGTGGGAGCGTATGTGAAAGTTTTAATGGATGATATTTTTGGAAAGGAAAATTTCATCAATGAATTGATTTGGCAAGCAACAGCAGGTGATACATCCGCAAAAAATAAAAAATATATTAAATCTCATGATTCATTATATTTTTACAGTAAAGGTTTTGAAAAAATCTGGAATGATGTTTATCAACCTTATGATGAAGGAGGATTAGCTCCTTACAAATATCAAGATGAAAATGGTCGTTATCAATGGAGAGATTGCTCTAATCCTGGCGGAGGAGGATACATTTATGATTTAGGATTTGGAGAAAAAATGCCAAGTAGAGGATATTGTATGCCTAAAGAAACAGCTTTAAAATGGTTATCAAACGGTTTATTACGAGTTGAAAAAGATAAAGTACCAAGAATAAAGCAATACATAAATCCCAGTGGTGTTAGATGTAAAGATGTATGGATTGATTTAAAATCTTTACAATCGGCAGAAAATATAGGATATGCAACTCAAAAACCAGCTAAACTCCTCGAACGCATCATCAAAGCCAGCAGCAACGAAGGTGATCTCGTTTGCGACTTCTTCGGTGGAAGTGGAACAACCGCTGCCGTTGCCGAACGTTTAGGCCGTCGTTGGATTACTACGGATATTGGCAAACCGGCAACCTTGGTGATGCGTAAACGCTTTATCGACCAAGAGGTAAAACCATTCCTTTATCAAGCTATCGGCGATTATCAAAAAGAGGCTTTCCAAAACAATAAACAATACAAACGTATTGGAGATTTGAGCCAGATCATCATGCAACTGTATGGTGCCATCCCTTTCACCCAAGAACAGCTGAATGATCGGAACTGGGGATATATCAAGAACGGACGGACTTTGGTACTGGTAGATAGTCCTAATAAAGTAACCGGAGCCGCCACAATCCGCCGAGCATACGAAGCCAAAAAGAACCTGTTGGGAGGTGGATGGAACAAGGCGGTCGTATTAGCTTGGAACTTTGCTTTTGACATTTCTGCGGCTATCCAACAATACAAGGAGGATGTTGAGGTCTTGGTGATTCCACCAGACCTGTTGGACAAACTCTCCAAGAAAGGATATGACAAACTGATAAGGGAAGGCTCTGTCCGTTTCAGCAGTTATCAATATCTATTGGTAAAACCTATTCAGACAGAACCGCATTACGGTGAACAGGACAAACTAACAATCGAATTGGATAATTATGTGCTTCTTTCACCCGACAATATCCCGTTGGATGATAAAGATAAAGCCAAATTGCAACAGGTATTGGAGAAAGATCCGCTGGCTTTGATCGAGTATTGGAGCATCGATCCGGATTACGACGGCATCACATTCCGCAGCCAATGGCAAGACTATCGGGAAAACACGGACAATGATAGCGATCCACTTCATTGTATCTATACAGCTACATTAATCACTCCTCGAAAAGCAGAACGGACGGTTTGCGTGAAAGCGGTCGATGTATTCGGCTTTGAGAGCATGGTAACAGAGACTATTCATTCTTAAAAACGACACACAACATGAGAAACGATATATCCTTGGAATTGGCAAGCCGGTTAACGGAACAAGTCAAAACAGCCTTTGAAAACGGCAGTTTATTAGATGCCGTTACCCCGGTAACACAAGATTTGCTGAAGTTTTGGTTCATGGGGCCTTATACGGAAGAACGCTCCAAGAACTTTCATGAAGGACAAAAACAAAGTATTCTAAACATCATTTATCTGCATGAAGTTTTACAAGTGACAACCGTAGAAGAAATATACCGGCAAGTTGCGCCGGATCTATTAGCCGAATGTAATCTAAGTGATTTGGCTAAAGAAAAATATCGTATTCCCAAATATGCCGTAAAGATGGCAACCGGAACAGGTAAGACATGGGTCATGCACGCTTTACTTTTATGGCAACTCCTTAACGCACGACATGAAGAACAAGAAGAACGAAGCGGACGCTACACCCAAAACTTCCTGATCGTAGCTCCTGGCCTGATTGTTTATGATCGGCTAAAGGATGCCTATTGTGGACGCCTGAAAGAGAACTGCACGGAAAGAGATCCTTTCACGAATGACCTTTATTTGCATAAAGACCTTTTTATACCTCCGGCTTATCGGGACGAAGTATTCTCTTTTATACAAAACAATGTTGTCACCAAAGAAGAGGGAATCGGACGAAAAATAACCGGAAACGGACTGATCGCCTTAACCAACTGGCATCTGTTCTTGTCTGATGAAGAGAAAGAGAATATGGACTCAGATTCCGCTCCCTCTATTATAAGAGATTTATTGCCTATTACGCCAGGGCTGAGTGGTGGTAATGTCTTAGAGGCACTGGATAGGAAATATCTACGAGGAAGCGAATTGGACTATCTATCCGAACTATCGGACTTAATGGTAATCAATGACGAAGCCCATCATATCCATGAGAATAAAAAGCAAGGAGAAATAGAAGAGGTTGAATGGCAAAAAGGATTGAATAAGATTGCCCACAACAAAGGAGGTTACTTCATCCAAATCGACTTCTCAGCTACACCCTACGATACGGTCGGTTCCGGGAAGAAAAAGATGAAATGTTATTTCCCGCATATTATATCTGACTTTGATTTAAGCCAAGCGATGAAAAGCGGATTGGTTAAGACCTTGTTGTTGGATCGCCGACAAGAATTGACAGATCTTGCCAATCTGGATTATAACGCTTTACGTGATGAACGAAAAAAAGTGATTGGATTGAGCGACGGACAACGTTTAATGCTTCGTGCCGGATTACGAAAATTAAAAATCCTTGAAGAAGGTTTTATCAAGCTGGATTCTAAGAAACGACCGAAGATGATGGTGATTTGTGAGGATACCAATGTCACCCCGTTTGTCGAATCATTCCTAAAAGAAGAGGGATTAGCCGAAAAGGATGTTCTCCGTATTGACAGCAACGCTAAAGGCGAAGTAAAAGAAAAAGATTGGATGCAAGTCAAAGAACGATTGTTCAATATCGATAAATATGAATCACCCAAAGTCATCGTTTCCGTGTTGATGCTTCGGGAAGGTTTCGATGTCAACAATATATGTGTCATCGTACCGTTACGATCTACGCAATCCGCTATTTTGTTGGAACAAACCGTAGGGCGTGGTCTTCGTTTGATGTGGAGAGAGCCTGAATATTCAGAAGAAAAAAGGGAAAACCGATTGCAAGTATTGGTTAAAAAGAAAGCACCTAAATCTTATATCGATATGCTTTCCATCATTGAACATCCGGCCTTTCTTGATTTCTACAATGATTTGATGAACGAAGAGCTTGCCGGTATAGACGAAGGTGATTTGCCGGATGGCTCCAATGTAACCGGTGATATTATAAAGGTAGGGTTAAAAGACAATTATCAAGACTATGATTTATTCTGGCCTCTTATTATCAAAGAGCAAGAGGAGGAGATACATCCTTCAGAAATAGATATAAACAGACTCGCACCTTTTACAGACTTTTCGTATGAACAACTAAAAGAAATTTTGGCGAAACCCGGTGAATCCTTTATCTCGCATGACGTCTTAGTCGGTACTCAATTCGGCAAATATGAGGTAAACGCAGACTTATGCAATGCACAAAGCTACAATGAATACTTGCAAAAGGTATTACGCATCGTCACAACACGCTTCGACAAGGTAGGAAGGAGTAAGCCTAAGGAACTACCTACATTGCAAATTAATCAGCAAGAAATCATACGGGTCATCGACCGATATATCCGAACCAAGTTATTTTCACGTTCATTCAATCCGTTCGAGAATTATAATTGGAAGATTTTACTACACAATGAGGGAGTCGCGACCCAGCATATTGTAAGAGAGATCAGTAAGGCGATCTATTATATGCAAGAACAAATAGATATAACAGATGCAATAGTTGAGAAGATTTATTTTTCTTCCATACCTACACTACGTATACGAGAAAGTTTTTCACTTGATTTGGAAAAGATTATCTATGAAAAAGTGGGCTACCCTTCCAATAAAGGAGGTTTCGAGAAAGCTTTCCTTGAATTTTTGGATGCCGACTCGGAAGTGAACTGCTTTATCAAAATAAATGAGAATCAACATAGCTTCGCATCAATCCATTATATCCGGCAGGACGGTCTATTGGCCACCTATCATCCGGACTTTATGGTATGTACATCACAACACATCTATATTATAGAAACGAAAGGACAAGACAAGATTTTCGACAAAAATGTCCGACAAAAACAATTGGCAACTCTTGAATGGTGTAATAAGATTAATCAACTGAGAGCCCAATATAGAATGAACCGACAGTGGCTTTATATATTGTTAAGTGAAAATGATTTTTATAGTCTAAAACGGAACGGTGCCACGCTTATTGAAATCTGCAATTTGAATAAGGTCTCAGAGAGTGTGGCAACAGGTAATTTGTTTTGAAGGGAGTTGGAGATATCATGATTTTAGTATATGGCCTTATATTATTGGATTGGGAGTGGTAACATAAGGCCGAGGTAAATCGGAGGATTTGTACTTATTTTGTGGTAATAAAAACAGGTGAAGAAAAAGAGTTGATAACGGATATTGGTTTGATATGAAAACAAGTAAATGCTTTGATCGTGCTTCTTGTAGCTGGGATTGTAAACCTCGGATCACGGGTTTAATACATGATCCGGTTGAGGAATCTGAGGCCTATTTGTCTATAGAGAAGGAGTTGGAGGAAAAGCTACGATCTTACTTCTCTGATAAAAGATTTGATTCTGGTAGCTGGTTTCGTACCCCGGTCTCATGTTTCGAGTATTGGCAAGTGATGAAGCGTTTTTTATGGGAGGACTATCGAATAGAGTGGAGATCCCCTGTTGAATTGAATCCTACTATATTCAAGGATGATCTTTAGGGGGTATTTGGGGTACGAATGGCTTTATATGGCGTGGATCGGGGCGGCACCAAAGGAGGAGGCTGCGAGTGGATGCGGAAGGCGGCGGCGGGGACACCAGCCCCGTTTTCTCTTGTGGTGCTTGGCGATGAGGATATGAAACATGAGCCTATTCCTTGCGAATAAGGGGTGATAACTGATAAAGGGGTTATTTATAGATCCGTCCTATATCGTGTCTTAGAGGGCAAAAGAAACGGTCTGAATACGAGATAACACTAATTAAAAGAAAGGAGTAAGGTCGTGAATATGGTAAAAACGAGGTTTTTGATCTTCTATTCGATAGTGTGTACTATGGTATTAAATAAGTTGTTCCTAATTTGAGGCGTTATGGTGTTTTTGGTGTTAGCTTGTATAAGTTTGATTATCTTTGAATTATCGTTTTTTATGATCCTTGCATTCAAGACAAGGCCGGAGCGATGGACATTTAAGTCTTTTTGTCTTTGGTTGGTTTCTTTGGTCTCGTGGTGTTGTTTTCCACCATTGTACGTGTGGATTGAGCGGAAGTGGCGGCAGGCTAGTCTAAGAAGGGTGCTGTTTGTGCTGTTATCCCCAGTCTCTTTTCTTTTCTTGGTAGATGCCTGTACGTTCGATCCGCATCGCTTCATCCATAGCCTTAATAGCCTGATAATAGATCTCAATGCTATTAATAGAGACTGGACAGGGATTGATACGCTGTTATCTCTAATCTCTCTTATTTACTTAGTATATATCTGTTCATTGGTATGTAAGTGCGTCAATAAGCCTTTCTATAACCGAAGAGATCTTTCAAGCAAGGTAGGGATAGGGGCAGCATACAAGATTGTAAATTCTCATGGCCGAAATGGGGATACGGATGAGGCTGACATTAGGTTTGATTCGGGTAGTGAAACGGAGAGTTCCAACAAAGGATGAAGACGAATCCCCCGGCTCATTGGAGTATATCGGAAGATGGTGATTTCCCATTCGATGAGAATTAGATGATGGAATTTACTTCTTTATGGATATAGATCCTAGAGAGAATAAGGCATATATGTGATATGGAGGGACTTCGATAATTGGAGTCGGAATGATTTTCGCCATACAAGATCCTTGGTGGTAGGTCGAAAATGAAACAAGTTACCGATGATAAATCGAGTTTTTTTGCAATCTTTGTGTTAAAGAATTTATGTATAGAGAGAAGTTAGCCATGATGAAAAATACTTACAGAACTATCTATGGAGCGATTGCTGGTGATATTATAGGTTCGATGTATGAGTTTCGTTCTGTCAAGAGCAAAGACTTCGAGTTGTTTCCGTATGGTGCCTGTTTTACAGACGATACGGTGATGACATTAGCTATCGCACGATGGCTAATGGAGGATGTCACCCGCTCAGAATACACGCTTGTAGACACTATGTGTGAATTTGGCAACCGTTATCCGGCTGTTGGCTACGGTGGCCTTTTCTGCAATTGGTTATGTAATGATCCAACCCCCTATAACTCATGGGGGAATGGTTCCGCTATGCGTGTTAGTGCGGTAGGTCTTGTTGCTAAGACTTTGGATGAATGCTTGCGCTTAGCGAAACAAACAGCCGCAGTATCACACAATCATCCGGAAGCTATAAAGGGAGCGCAGGCTGTAGCTGCAAGTATATTCATTGCGCTACATTGGACTGGGGAAATAGACGAATTAAAAGTATACATAAGAGATTTTGTTACCAATCAGTTCGAATATAACATGAACCGTACATTGAATGAGATTCGGCCCCGATATGAATTTGATGTATCTTGCCAAGGTAGCGTGCCTGAGGCTATCATCGCATTTTTAGAAGCCGATAGTTATGAAGATGCGATAAGAAATGCCGTGTCACTCGGTGGTGACGCTGATACGCAAGGTGCTATAGCTGGCGCAATAGCGGCTTGTGTTTATCCAATTCCTGAATACATTATTAAAGAGTGCCAGAAACGTTTATCCGATGATCTGTTGAAGGTCGTCATCCGTTTTGAGGATTATCTTGACAATGAATGGCAAAATAAGATTAGTTTGCCCTGTTCGTGCTTGCAACCCAAGCGTGAAACGGTTGAGCCTGAGAAATATGTAGATATTATACGAGACAATATTGATTTGATACACAAATCAATTAAAATCGCAGTGGTGATGGTTGCATTTATATTGGTCAAAATATTATGGGTTTACTGGTCGTGTACTGATAATGGTACATGGGAGGATGAGAAGAGGGAACTCATTCAACGTCGGGATTTCCTGATCGATCGTGTAGTAACTTCACCACGTGCGTTGTTGTGTGAAATGCCAGAAGGAATTGGAACACAATTTCAAGGTGAGTGGGCGTTGTATTCTTGTTCAATGCTGGCGGCAGCCTTATTCAATATGTCGAAACTTTATCCCGAAACAAAAACAGAGAATCTAGAGAACATAGATAATCTTATTGAGATGGTACTTTCCTTTGAGTTGAGAAAATATGATGCTGAGCGTTGGGGCGAGGATCCTCTGGAAACATTGGATGGTGACAGGAGCCATATTTCATATATCAGTCATCTTGCGTGGATGATAAGCGAGTATAAGATGGCCGGAGGAAATGATAAATATAATAACTTGTTTGATGATCTTTGCGGAACTATGAATCGTCGGCTTCTTCGAAGTAAAAGTCTAAACTTACCAACATATCCAAGCGAATGTATATATGTCCCTGATATGCTTGTTGCGATTGTCGCACTGAATAATTACTCGAAATTAAACAAGGGAAAATATATTTCTACAGTACGTAAATGGGTGCGAAAGGCTAAATCTGAATGGCTTGACAAAGAAACAGGTCTACTTGTCTCATTTTTGAGTGAGGATGGCATACCGTTTAAAGTCGCCCCGGTGAAAGGCTCGTACTCCGCATTAAACTGTCTATACCTCACGCAGATAGATTCAGTATTTGCAAGAGAGCAATATCATAGGCTCAAATCCCATTTTTTGCAATCAGGTTTATTGTCTGGTATACGGGAATATCATGATTATTCGTGTTGGTTGGGATTTGACATTGATGCGGGCCCGGTACTGTTCAACCTCAGTCCATCCGGAACAGCATTCGCTGTGGGGTCAGCAACATATTTCAATGACGTGAGAGTACGTAATAATTTCTTACGTACGGCGGAAATTGCAGGACATAGTGTGATGTGGAACAATACTCGACATTATTTACTAGCGGAAATAGCACTTGTTGGGGAATGTATCATGTTGGCAATGCGAACAACAACTCCATAGGAAAGAAATGGAACTTTATATGACCATGTGATCTAATTATAAGGGATAGCTGTCCTAAATAGAAATGTAAGTGTTATGGATCTACTTTATACAGAACCTTCGGGAGCAAAAGAAACGGATTGGATACGAGATTATGATAATTATAAAGAAGGAGTATGAATAAGGTGAAATAGTAGTTCTTAATTTGAGGCATTATGATGTTTTTTTTATTAGTTAGTGTGATAGTTTTGGGTGGTGGGTTACTGGCCTTCATAATCCTTCTATTCTGGGCAAGACCGGAGCGATGGACATTTAAGTCTTCTTGCCTTTGGTTGGCTACTTGGGTCTCATGGGTAGGTTGTCCGCCTTTGTACGTGTGGATTGAGCGGAAATGGCGGTGGGCGAGTTGGAGAAGGTGTTCTTATGCGCTGTTATCTCCTAGCTCTCTTATTAGCTTAATATATGTTTGCTCGTTTGTATCAGATATCGTCAATAAGCCGTATGGGAACCGGATGGAGATCTCATACAAGGTGGGTGTAGGATTGCCAGCGTACGAGGTTATAGATCGCACCTATGGAAAAAAGTCGTTCACTTTGGACTATATTGATCGGATAGATATTAAGTTTGAACCGGGTCGTGAAACGGAGAGATTCTATTGGTGGATGAAGACGAATCCCCCGGCTCATTGGAGCGTGTCGGAGGACGGTGGTTTTTACTTTAATGAGATTTCAGAAGATGGAACCTTCTTCACAATGCGTATAGATCCCCAAAAGGGTACGGCACGTATAGAATATGGAGCGTGGTAGATAACTGGGGTTCGATTGTTGGGGGGGAGGCCCTGTACCTGTGGACGGCAGCAGGGGGCTTCTATCATTCCTCTGTTTCCCTTTGGATGTTTATGAGTTAAATAAACTACTTGCGATACCGCTGTATGGCAGTGTAATTTGGATATAAATATTGATTTCGCAGTGCAAATGTGATGTTTACAGATACGATTAAGGAGAGGTTTTATTACCGCTATTCTTACCGCAGGATCTTTGTCTTGAATTATTAAATTGATTTATAGATATTTACAGTGATTATTGGTATTCCTGGCGAGACTACTTGTATGACTGTTCGAACAACTGAGGAAAGATCCCTGTCTTTTTGATGGATTGTATGATTTTGCCGGGGAAGTACGTAAAGATATCCTTTAGAGACCTATTTGATAGGCCTTAAACGTTACCCATTCGCCATTATATAGACATTTAAAAGTCCGGCCATTGATCCATACGTTCTCTAACGTTGTTTGGCCGTCTTCATAGTCCATATAAAGTATATCGGTATAGTAATTGTCCCAGTCCCAGTAGAATGGAATTTCCTCTCGATCTATGCGTCCGCTTGGGTAATGATAAATTCTTGTATCCCATCCTTTCCCATCCGGATTAAATGTAAGTTGCTGCTCACAATCTAAACCGTCTACGACAAACCAATCTGTCCATACATAATTACATAAATCATAGGTGATTTCCCCATACGGATCATAATACGGATCCTCCTCGCAACTACTGAACCCGCATAAGACGGCGATCAATAAGAATATGTTTATTAAATATCTTTTAGCCATAACTCTGTACCTTTAAATACTATTCGGAGGTAAAGATACAAATTTAAGGAAAGGATATTTCTTTTTTTTATATCTTTAGCGCAAAATTTTCAGATATATGCAAAAAACATTACGCATTAAGAACGATATTCATGAGCTTTCCATGATGAATCTGTTCTTGGAGGAAGCTGGAGAAGAATTGGGATTAAGCACCGCTTTCATGATGAGCCTGAATCTGGTGATGGAAGAAGCTGTCTCAAATATAATTTTTTATGCGTATAAGGGAGATGTTGAGGATGCCGTAGACATTTCGTTGGTCAGGGAAGGTGGGGAATTGATCGTGACTTTGATAGATCATGGGATTGCTTTCGATCCGACTTTAAGAAAAGACCCTGATATTACTTTATCTGCCGAAGACCGTCCAATCGGAGGGTTGGGTATTTTCTTGATCAAGAAGATTATGGATGAGGTCTCTTATCAGAGAGTAGATGAGCGGAATGTCTTTATCATGAAGAAAAAAATAACCGAATAAAATATAAAGATATGGAAGTAGTTATTGACCAAAAAGGTGAAGAGACTGTAATTAAGATCAAAGGAAGATTGGATACGAATACGGCTCGCGAATGCGAGGAAAAAGTTTTGCCGGTATGGGAGAATCCGGGAGTAAAAGTATGTGTCGATTGTTCTGATTTGGAATATGTGAGTAGTGCGGGCCTCCGATTGTTTTTAATATTACAAAAAATGACGACTGCCAAGAAAGGGTCTTTACGTTTGATCGGTATGCGGAATGTGGTTCGTGAGACCTTTAGTTTGACGGGATTTAACGCTCTCTTCAAGATAGAAGACGCAAAATAAGTGTGAAGGTTAGGAAAAAGGTAGCCGGTGTGTCAAATTTGGCACACCGGTTTTGTATTAATCTTTTAGATCTTTGTCGATGGGGCTATCCCATTTGCCACCGTTTAATATATCAAGGGTGAAGGTATCGTCTGATTCCTTCGGGGTGTAGAGAATCCCAGTATAACGAATAATGTGATTTATGAGAGGCAGGATGTCATTAACCTCTCTTTCCCGGGTTACTTCATTTATCTGATTTTTGGCCGAGAGGTGTGCTTTGAGCATGAATTCCGGAGCCGGGATAAACGTGAAGAAGGAATGGGAGAAATTTGTTTTCCCGATATCAGAGTCGTTAAAAGTGTCGGTTTGTGTATAAGGCGTGTTTTGAGAAATGCCATTCCCGGTGGTTAAGTCAATCTTGTTTTGATAATTGGAGACATTTATCGTGAAGCTTTTTAGGGCTTTAGGTACGGCATCGGCGGATATGAACTCTATTTTGCCGACGATTCTTTGTAAGGTGATATCTTTAATGATTCTTTCTCCCGCTTGTACTTCTTGGGTGAGAAAAAGATGAAACGTATCTGATACTTTACTGAATAGTGCGGTTTGTCCGGACACGGAGATATTCTTGTCTGAGTGGGCTAGGAAACAAATATGATAGTTGCCGGAGGGCAGTGAATCATAAATGATCGTGAAATCCGGATCTTGAGGCGTGAATTGCTTATGTTTTACCAGAATGTCCGGTTTTCCGCTTTGGTATACGATATAATCGATCCGGTTGTATAAATTATCCGGGTCGATATCCGGTGTAGAAGGATCTTCCTCGGCATCGGGATTTTGGGGAATAGGCTCAGGGATATTCAGCTCGGGAATACTCTTGGTTACGGGGAAGGGTAATACTTCCTTTTGTAAATCGATCGTAAACTGTATGGGTGATAATTCCTCTTGTAGGTCGGGGCTAGGTATTTCCTTTTCCGTTCCATTACAACAACAAAAACAAAGCAGACAGGCGATAGCCACTAATTCATTTTTCTTCATAGTTGATATTTTTGGTAAATGTTTGACGCAAAGAAACGATATATTTTGTGAATTAAAAAATATTAAGCTGTTAAATTGGCGTACGCAGGGTTATTTTTCATAGTTTTGTGAATCAACAATGTAATTACCTTAGTTTAATAAAACGGAATAATACCATGAAACGAAAAATCAGAATGGGAATGGTCGGTGGAGGACAAGGCTCGTTTATCGGGGCCGTTCATCGTATCGCCGCTAATTTAGACGGACAGATCGAGTTGGTCTGTGGATGCTTCAGTTCTCGCCCGGAGAATTCATTGGCTACCGGACAATCTTTATTTTTACCGGATAATCGTATTTACGCATCTTATCAGGAGATGATAGAGAAAGAGGCCACCCTGCCTGAAGGCGAACGGATGGATTTTGTGTCTATCGTTACCCCGAATCATGTGCATTTCGGTCCGGCCATGATGGCGTTGGAACATGGTTTTCATGTCGTACTGGATAAACCGATGACATATACCTTGGATGAGGCGAAGCAATTACGAGACAAAGTGAAGGAAACCGGAAAATTGTTTATGCTGACTCATACTTATACCGCTTACCCGATGGTGAAGGAAGCTCGAGAAAGGGTGCGTAAGGGTGATTTAGGTAAGATACGCCGTATTTATGTGGAATATCCTCAAGGTTGGCTGTATAATGACTGCGCTGATGTTAATAAGCAGGCGGCTTGGCGGGTGGATCCCAATCGGTCGGGGAAGGCTGGTTGCATGGGGGATATCGGGACGCATGCGTTTAATCTGGCGGAATATATAACTGGGCTGAAGGCCGTGGAATTATGCGGTGAATTGAATACCTTCGTGCCGGATCGTCTTTTGGATGATGATGGGGCGGCATTGATCCGTTATGAGGGAGGCGCGAAAGGGGTGCTGACCGCTAGTCAGATCGCCGTAGGTGTAGAGAATGGCTTGAATATTCGTGTGTATGGAGAGAAAGGTGGGTTGGAATGGCGTCAAGAAGAACCGAATACGATGGTTATGCGTTGGCCGGATCGTCCGGCGGAGATCGTCCGTACTTCCAATGGATATATGTCGGGTATCGCCGCTCATAATTCCCGTACGCCGGGTGGGCATCCGGAAGGTTATATAGAGGCGTTCGCTAATTTGTATCGGAATTTCGCCTTGGCTTTGCAATCGATTCTGGCGGGAGAGGAACCGGCTCCTGAGACATTGGATTTCCCTTCCGCAGAGGATGGTGTCCGTGGCATGCGGTTTATCGAGACGATTGTAGCTACCGGATCGACAGAGAATAAATGGATAAAAATAATCGACTAAAAATAATACTATTATGGCACGTCCAGTAACATTGTATACCCTCCAGTGGGGAGATTTATCACTGGAAACAGTTTGTCAAAAAGCGAAAGAATTCGGATACGACGGTGTGGAATTGGGACTTCCCGATCATGTGGATGTCCGACGTACGGATATGGCTTATTATCAAGGGATCAAGGATCTGTTAAAGAAATATGACTTACGGCTTTATACGATCTCTACCCATCTGGTGGGACAAGCTGTTTGCGATAATATCGATGAGCGCCATAAGGCGATCTTGCCGGATTATATTTGGGAAGATGGCGATCCGGAAGGGGTTCACCAACGAGCTACCGAGGAGATGATCCGGACCGCCCATGCGGCAAAGATGTTGGGAGTCGATACGGTTGTAGGTTTTACGGGTAGTTCTATTTGGCATTATTTGTATTCTTTCCCTCCGGTAACGGACGCTATGATACAAAAGGGGTATGATGATTTCGCCCGTCGCTTTACGCCCATCTTGGATGAGTTTCAGAAACTAGGTGTACGTTTTGCGTTGGAGGTACATCCTACAGAGATCGCGTTCGATACTTTTTCCGCACGTAGGGCATTGGAGGCGGTAAATAACCATCCTGCTTTCGGTTTTAACTATGATCCGAGTCATCTGGGATATCAAGGGGTGGACTATGTGGATTTCATCTATCAGTTTCCGGAGCGTATCTTCCATGTGCATATGAAGGACGTATATTGGAGTGATACCCCCAAGCAGGTGGGTATATTCGGTGGTCATGTTACTTTCGGCGATCCCCGCCGATATTGGAATTTCCGTAGCTTAGGACGAGGAAAGATTAATTTTGAGGAGATTATCCGTGCTTTGAATTCGATTGGCTATCAAGGTCCGCTTTCCGTGGAATGGGAAGATAGCGCTATGGATCGGGAACATGGGGCACGGGAATCTTGCGAATTGGTGAAGAGAGTGGATTTCCAACCTTCCGCACATGCGTTCGACGCTTGTTTCGGAAAGGAATAAATAATTATTAATTACAAAAAACACGAGATCTGATGAGTGTGAGAAAGTGGATGTTTGCCGGGGCCTTGTTATTGGCCGCCGGCTTGAGTTCTTTGGGATTTGCCCAAAAACCGGGGTTGAAGTTTAATCCGGATAAGAAGTTTAAGATCGTACAGTTTACGGACTTGCATGTAAAATGGCAAGACCCTCGTTCGGACATCGCTTTTGAGCGTATGAACCAAGTGTTGGATGACGAGAAACCGGATTTGGTGATTTTTACGGGAGATATTATCTATAGCAAACCTGCGTTGGAAAATATGCGGAATGTATTGAAGACAGTCTCCGACCGTAAAATACCATTCTCTATTGTTTTCGGAAATCATGATAATGAGCAGGGGGCGACAAAAGAGGAGTTGCTGAAAGTAGCCGAAAGCCTACCGTATAGTTTAACGGCGGATGAGGTTCCCGAAATCTCAGGCGTGGGTAATTACGCCTTGACCGTACGTTCCTCCGACGGGAAGAAAGATGCTTTCGTCTTGTATTGTATCGATTCGAATACCTATTCAACTATCAAGGGGGTAAAAGGATACGATTATATTAAGCGTGACCAGATCGATTGGTATTGTAAGAAAAGCGCGGAGTTTACCCGGAATAACGGGGGAGAGCCGGTTCCTTCTTTGGCTTTCTTCCATATCGCGTTGCCGGAGTTTAATCAAGCGGCTTCCGATGAGAATGCCCAACTTTATGGCATACGTAGAGAAAAGGCATGCGCTCCGGCGTTGAATTCCGGTTTATTTACGGCGATTAAGGAGAACGGGGACGTGATGGGCATATTTGTCGGCCATGATCATGATGACGATTATGCGGTTTGCTGGTATGATGTATTATTGGCTTACGGCCGTTTTACCGGGGGAAACACGGAATACAATCATTTGACGAATGGTGCTAGGGTGATCGAACTGAATGAAGGCACACGCTCTTTTGATACTTGGATTCGTACGAAAGCCGGTGTAGAGCAGCTCACTACCTATCCGGATTCGTTCGTGAAAGAGTGAGGATCTATATCATTCTGAAAATGATATAAAAACTGTATTCCTTATTGTTAAAGCTCTAAATTATATCTAACTTTGCGGTTGGTTGAAAAGTAAAAACTAAAGTATGAAGAAAATTAGAGCCGCCATCGTAGGTTATGGCAACATCGGGAAATATGTGTTAGAGGCCCTTGAAGCTGCCCCGGATTTTGAGGTAGCAGGTATTATTCGTCGTAATCCGAATGATATTCCGGATGAGTTGAAGGCATACACGGTTACTGATAGCATCACCAAGTTAGATAAGGTTGACGTAGCGGTTTTGGCTACTCCTACACGCAGCGTGGAAGAGCATGCGAAAGAGATTCTGGCTTTAGGCATCAATACGGTCGATAGTTTCGATATCCACGGAGGTATCGTGGATTTACGTCGTTCTTTGGATGCTGTAGCGAAGGCTCATAATACGGTAGCTGTAATTTCTGCCGGTTGGGATCCGGGAAGCGACTCAGTGGTACGTGCTTTGTTAGAAGCGATGGTGCCGAAAGGTATTACTTATACGAACTTCGGTCCGGGAATGAGTATGGGGCATACGGTTGCCGTGAAGGCTATCGAAGGCGTGAAGGCGGCTTTAAGTATGACGATTCCTTTGGGAACAGGTGTACACCGTCGTATGGTTTATATCGAGGTAGAAGACGGATACGATTTCAAGCAAGTGTCTGCCGCTATCAAGGCGGATGATTATTTCGCTCATGATGAGACTCATGTAATGCAGGTTGAATGTGTTGATAATTTGTTGGACATGGGACATGGTGTGAACTTGGTTCGTAAAGGTGTATCGGGCAAGACTCAGAACCAGTTGATCGAATTCGATATGAAGATCAATAACCCTGCCTTGACCGCTCAAATCTTGGTTTCTGTCGCTCGTGCGAGCTTGAAGCAACAACCGGGCGCGTATACGATGATCGAATTGCCGATAATCGATATGCTGTACGGCGAGAGAGAGAACTTAATTAGAAGACTCGTTTAAGATTATGCTTGATTTTATTACATGGACTGCCGATCCCGCTATCTTTACCATCGGTTCCCGGGAGATTCGTTGGTATGGATTGGCTTTCGCGATTGGTTTCGCTATTGGCTATATGATTGTAGAGCGGATGTGGAAAAAAGAGGGACTGCCGCCCGCATGGATCGATTCCCTTTTGATTTATACGATGCTCGGTACGGTGATTGGTGCCCGTTTGGGGCATTGTTTGTTTTATGCGCCGGAATATTATTTAGCCAACCCGATTGAGATTTTCAAGATTTGGGAGGGAGGATTGGCTAGCCATGGTGGTACGTTAGGTATAATTATCGCCATTTATTTCTACTCGAAGCGAGTAAGCCATAAAAGTATGTTATGGGCTTTCGATAAGTTGGTGGTTCCGACAGGATTGGTTGCTGCTATGATTCGTCTGGGAAACCTGATGAATCATGAGATTTACGGTCATTCCACTGATTTGCCTTGGGGATTTCGTTTTATCGATAATTTACACGCATGGAGAATGGGGGCGGAGCCTATTTTTACAGCTCCAAGCCATCCGACGCAATTGTATGAGGCCGCTTGTTATCTGGTGACGTTCGCTATCTGTATGTGGCTATATTTCAAGAAAGAGGCATGGAAAAAGCAAGGACTTATCTTCGGCGTATTTATGATATGCGTATTCGGGTCTCGTTTCTTCATCGAATTCGTGAAAAATGACCAAGAGCCTTTCGAGGCTGGAATGATGTTGAATATGGGGCAATGGCTAAGTATCCCGTTTGTTTTGGCAGGGTGCTGGTTTGTCTGGAGAGCGCTAAGAAATGGAAAATTAAAAATTGAAAATTGAAAATTAGAGAGCACACGCTTTGTTATTTTCAATTTTTAATTATCAATTATCAATTAAAAAAGATGTACAAGTTAAAAGAAATTGCGGATAAAGTTTATTATGTAGGAGTTAATGACCGTCAAAAGGCCCTCTTCGAGAATATGTGGCCGTTGCCATACGGCGTTTCCTATAACTCGTACTTGATTGTAGACGAGAAAACCGTATTGATCGATACGGTCGATGTTTGTTACTCTGATATTTTCTTGAAAAAAGTAGCGGATGCCTTGGACGGACGTTCTTTGGATTATCTCGTGGTAAATCATATGGAGCCGGATCATGCGGGTAGTATCCGTTTGTTGCGTCAGCAATATCCGGACGTGCAGATTGTCGGAAATAATAAGACTTTCGGGATGCTGGATGGATATCATGGCATCAAGGAAGGCTTATATGAGGTGAAAGAGGGTGATACTTTGCATACAGGCCGTCATGAGCTTGTCTTTTATATGGCTCCGATGGTGCACTGGCCGGAAGTGATGGTTACTTATGACGTTACGGATAAAATCTTATTCTCTGCGGATGCGTTCGGTACGTATGGCACGTTGGATGGTGGCGTGATCGATGCGGAGATGAATGTAGAGCATTATTGGGAAGAGATGATTCGCTATTACTCCAACATTGTCGGAAAATATGGAAGTCCGGTACAAAGGGCATTACAAAAGCTTTCAGGCTTAGATATCCAGACGATTTGCTCTACCCATGGACCTGTTTGGCGTGAATATGCGTCGAAAGCGATCGATATCTATGACCGTATGAGCCGCTACGAAGGTGAGGAAGGCGTGGTTATTATTTATGGTAGCATGTATGGTAACACGGAACAGATGGCAGAGGCGATCGCCGCCTCTTTGGCTGATAATGGTATCAAGAATATCGTGATGCATAATGTTAGCAAAAGCCCTTCTTCTTATATCTTGAAAGATGTGTTCAAATATAAAGGAGTGATTGTAGGTAGCCCGACTTATAGCAATCAATTATTCCCTGAGGTGGAAGCTGTGTTGAGCAAGATCGAGTTGCGTGAGGTGAAAAATCGTATTTTCGGTTATTTCGGGTCTTTCACATGGGCTGGAGCCGCCGTGAAACGTTTGGCGGCTTTTGGCGAGAAGATGAAGTGGGAGACTGTCGGTACGCCGGTTGAGCAGAAGCAAGGTTTAAGCGCTACTAAATACGAGGAGTGTTTAGCTTTGGGCAAGGAAATGGCTGGGAAATTGAAAACAATTAACGACAAATCTAATTTATAAACAAGAAAGTTGATACAACTTTCAATTAAAAAACATAACGTTATGAGACTAATTATCGAACCTAATTACGAGCAACTCTCAAAATGGGCTGCCAATTATGTAGCAGCGAAGATCAAAGCCGCGAATCCAACCGCTGAAAAACCATTCGTACTGGGCTTGCCTACCGGATCTTCTCCGCTGGGTATGTACAAGAACTTGATTGAATTGAACAAGCAGGGAGTTGTATCGTTCCAGAATGTGATCACTTTCAATATGGATGAATATGTCGGTCTTCCGAAAGATCATCCGGAAAGCTATCATTCTTTCATGTGGAATAATTTCTTCAGTCATATCGATATCAAACCGGAGAACGTAAATATCTTGAATGGTAACGCCGAGGATTTGGAGGTTGAGTGTGCGTCTTATGAGGCTCGCATGAAAGCGGTCGGTGGCGTAGACCTGTTCTTGGGTGGTATCGGTCCTGATGGCCATATTGCGTTCAATGAGCCGGGTTCATCCTTGAGTTCTCGTACTCGTATCAAGACGTTAACTACGGATACGATTATCGCTAACTCCCGTTTCTTTGATAATGACGTGAATAAAGTTCCAAAGACTTCAGTAACGGTTGGTGTAGGTACGGTTCTTGACGCTAAAGAGGTATTGATCATGGTAAATGGTCATAACAAGGCTCGTGCGTTGCAACAAGCCGTTGAGGGTGCCGTGAACCAAATGTGGACAATTACCGCCTTGCAGTTGCACCCGAAAGGAATCATCGTTTGCGATGAGGCGGCTTGTGCGGATCTTAAGGTAGGTACTTATAACTATTTCAAGGATATCGAGAAGGATCATCTTTGTCCTTGCTCACTGCTGAAATAAACGAATCTCGGATAGGGCTTTCTTTGAATGCCCATCGTAAGGAGTTAAGAATGCCCATTGTAAGGAGTTTACGATGGGCATTCTTATAACCTTACGATGGGCATCGTTGTTTTAGGGCAATTGGTGGCTGCCGGCTGGCTTCCTCATAGAAGATATACTTCATTGGTTAGAGGAGATATACTTCTCATGCCAGAGGATATATACTTCATTGGCAAAGTCAGTACTACTTACTTTTTTGCGTTCTTGACGTAACGATCCAGCCATAGGTCACATTCATACAATAGATGTAATATGTTCTCTTTGGCGGCGTAGCCATGACTCTCATAGGGCAATACCACATAACGTGCGATCGCCCCGTGGCCTTTTAGGGCACTGAACAGGCGCTCGGATTGGATCGGAAAGGTTCCGGAGTTGTTATCCATCTCACCATGTATGATTAATAAAGCTCCATGTAGTTTATCGGCAGACATGAATGGCGACATGGCGTTATATATTTCCGGTACTTCCCAATACGTACGGGTCTCTGTTTGGAAGCCGAACGGGGTAAGCGTACGGTTGTAAGCTCCGCTACGTGCGATGCCGGCTTTGAACAGTTTGGTATGTGTTAATAGATTCGCTGTCATGAAAGCTCCATAGGAATGTCCTCCTACAGCTACACGATTCGGATCGCCCACACCCATCTCGGAAATAACTTTTACGGCCGCCTCGGCGTTCATTGTCAATTGCTCAATGAAATCATCGTTAGGTTCCGCTCCCTCGCTCGTGCTTACGATCGGCATCTCGACATTCTCCATTACGCAGTATCCTCTCAATACCCAATAGACTGGTGATCCGTAATTGATGTTCGTGAACATGTATTGGGAACCACGTACCTGGGATGCCTCGGCCTTGCTCTTGTATTCTCTTGGGTAAGCCCACATCAAGACGGGTAGCAGGCCTTCTTTTTCTTTATCATATCCGGCAGGGAGATATACCGTTGCGGTTAAGTCCAATCCATCGGCACGTTTATATTTAATCTTTTGTTTACTAACATTTGCCATGGCCGGATATGGATTGGCGAAATGAGTCAATTGAGCGAATTTTTTCTTTTTCAAGTCACGAGAGCAGAGATTTGCCGGTTCTGTAATGGATTGACGTGAAGTGATCAATTGCAGCTTTTCCGGATTTGTTACCTTTAGGATGGTCTCATAATATCTGTCCTCACAGCGCCAAAGTTCTGTGTTCTTTTTTGTTTTCAAATCGTAGCGGCTAAGGTAAGGCATATCCCCTTTAGAAGAGGCACCTTGAGCAAGCATCAATAACTCATTGTGGGCTTTATTGGTATATACGATATATTTGCCATATGCGTTTTTAACCGTAAGTGGGTTTCCCGGATTGTTGTAATTATCGTCGGTAGATACATCGAATAATAGAACCGGAGATTCAAAAGAGCAAGGCTTAAAAGTAAATGTCCTGTTTTTGCGAGTCGCCCGGGAGGTCTCGATCAGTAAAGCGAAAGCGTCATCATTCCACAGGATGTTGCGGAAACGTTTCTCTGTCTTTGCGACTTCCTGTTTTTCGCTGTTGAACGGATAGCTTATTTGGTAGATAATATCCATGAAATCAGTCTTGTTTTGCTTAGGATCTCCTTTATCTTGTGCTTCCGCCCAGTAAACGGTAGCCGGTTTATCCGATCTCCATCCGAATTGGCGGGGATAAGGCGAGGTCGTGTCATATCCCATCGGAATATTGACGGTTGGATTATCCGCTAACGTATAAATGGAATTGCCTTGTAAGTCTATGACCTCGAACTTTTGAGGGAAGTTATAGATTGGTACTTGATAGGAATAGGGGCGATGAACTGTTGCGATAAGTAGCAATGATTTATCTGGGGATAATGAAAGTGTACTGCCGTAGATTGCCGGTTTTCCGATCTCGTACACAGCACCTTCTTTTATGCGTACCAATTGAGCGGTGAAATAATAGTCGAATAATTGCTCGTCGTACGGATTTTTCAGCAAGTCTTGATAGGTACGAGCGGGCATCACCTTTCCAGTGCTTTCTTGGATGATGGGACCGGATGGGACTATGGGTTTCTCTGGTGCTTTCTCCCTGTTTCCCGGAACCATAAGCGTAATAAACTCATTGTCGCTAATCCATAAGATCTCAGCTCCACTTGTTGCGTTGATTTTGCGAGGACTTACTTTCCGGGCTACGGGCTGTTCCGGTGTACAGGTATAAAGGTATACGCCATCCGCTTCTTCCACGAATAGAGCGACCTTGTTGGATGAAGGAGAGAATGAGGCTTCTGTGATTATCGCCTTGTCAGGAATCCCTTGTATCTTTATTTCCTCTTGTGTAGCGATATTCATTAAGCTGGCACCGGTATACTCGGCTTGCCGACTGGTATTGAATGTCTCCGGACTGATACGCATTCCCGCTAATTTAAGCTCCGGCTGCGCAAGCTTGGCGATAGATCGGTACGGGGAACGCTCTAACTGGAGCGCCCACTGATTGTTATCACTAATTCGGATAACCGGAGATAGCTTGGCCAAGGCCACTTCCTCGATAACTGCAGGAGGCCTTTGGTAATTGGTCTCTTGTGCCGTGCTTACGGATACGATGGCCAAGGTGAGCAAGGCCGTAGATAGATATTTTTTCATATATGTATCGTATTTGAATATGTCATGATTTATAGAAGCTTGATGTTCTATATGTATGAAGAAAGAGGGTATGCCCCTATTCCCGCTCGTCTTGTTGGACTAGATCGTGAATTATGGCATACCCTCTTTTTTGAGGTAAGCAGATTGGGACAATCCGCTTATTTGTTTTGTACCATCAAACTGTTTGCGTCCATCTCCTCTTGCGGGATCATGAATTGCCATTCATTAGAACCTGCTGATACCTCCATCTTCACAGAAATAGCCTTGTCATGATTGGAATTGCTTCTGTTCAGTGGTAAGTTGAGGCGTTTCAAGTCAGTGAAGCGGAATCCTTCGCCCCATAACTCGACACGGCGTTGAATCATGATCTCTTCGATCAGTTGAGCGGCGTTTGTGCTGGTAGCCTTGTATTTCGGATCACGCTTGGTGGCAAATGTAGTCAATACGGATTGAGCTTCTTGCGTCTGGTTGTTGCGAGCTAAAGCCTCTGCCTTCATCAGATAGAGCTCGGACAGACGCATGAAGGGGAAGTCTCCTACAGCATTAGAACTTGATCTTGCTCTGAATTTACGGTTCTGATAGGGAAAACGTTTAAAGCTACTAGTCGGCACTTCAGCCTCGCCGGTTGGATCCCACCATTGCTTACGGATATCTGTATCGGAGATCTTGTCATAAAGGTTGGAGTTGATACATCTTGGCACGGCACGTATAGCAGATGCGTTAAAGTTCCAAGACATGTAAGCATAGAACGAGTAGAAGTAGATCGTTTGATCATCTTGCGTATTTGCTGCCCAGATCGCCTCTTTGTTGTCGGTCAATATAGAGGCGAAACCACATAAGGCCTCTTCGCCATCCATTAACTTATGTCCTTCTTTCTCTGCAGTCTGAATTGCTAGATCTGCGTAATTTGCCGCTTCCGCATATTTTTGTTGCGCCAACATGACACGGGCTTTCAGCCCATACGCCACTTTCAAAGATAAGTGAGTCACAGTGGCGGCCTCGTAGTTCTTAAGTAACTCGATTGCGCTGTCCAAATCCTCATTGATATATTGATAGCATTCTTCTACCGTATTGCGGGCGAGCTCGGTTGATTCGGGTGCCTTGCGATACGGTACGCCTAATTGTGTGTTGTTCGCACCTGCTTGATAGCGCTCTCCATATAATTGCACCAATTGGAAATGAGAGAACGCACGGAAGCAAAGAGCTTCACCCTTCACGCCTGCGTATAGGTTCTCGTCCGTACGCGGTACCTCGTCTACGCTATTTAGTATCAAATTTGCGTTTAACGCCAACTTATAGTAGAAGAAGAAACCATATTTATTTAAGGTAGACTTTGCGTTGCGATGATCCACCCACCTTGCTGTCGCCAAAAACCATGAATTTCCGGTAGAGGGGTGTACGAGGTCTTCTCCTAATACGTCCCTGTTGATATCCCAAGAAGGTTCCCCGCCGCAACTTTGTGAGCCTAAATATTGTTTTACCATCGCACGGTGTACACCGTTGAGGGAGGTATATAGGTTCTCTAGTGAAGAGGCTACGGTGGTCTCTCCGATTTGGTCGGTAGGATTGGTGTCCATGAATGTATCTGAGCATGCGGTCAATCCTGCGGCACATAGTGCTATGATTGCATATTTTATCTTTTTCATTTGATCTTTTTTTTATTCGTTTAAATTAGAATGTTACGTTAAGTCCAAACGTGAATGAACGTGCTGGTACATGTGCGTTGTTTACGACACCGGAGAACTGTTGTTGTGGATCCATACCCTTCTTTGCGCTCAAGATGAATAAGTTCTCTCCGCTTAAAGACACACGGACATTCTTCATGTCAATCTTGGATGTAAGTGCTTTCGGCAATGTGTAGGCAAATGTCAGAGATTTCATGCTCAAGTAATTTGCATTCAACAACCAGCGGTCGGATTGTGCGTTGAAGTCTGCGGACTTACTTGCGTCCAAACGAGGTACGTCAGTTTGGTCACCTGGGTTCTGCCAACGATTCACGATGTCCGTGTGCATTGCGGCTCCATATTTATCCACACTCATCAATGCCTGATAACTGGAGTTGTACACTTTTCCCCCTAATCCATAAGAGAATACGGCACTTAACTCGAAGCTCTTGAATTTCACCTGCGTATTGAATCCACCGTATACCTTAGGAATTGCACTACCCGCATAATGGAACTTCGCCTTGTTCTGGTTGGTTGTTACCTTCTCGCCATTTACGATACGGCAATCCTCCTCATCCCAAGTTTGTGTCTCGTTGCCATTCTCGTCTACAGTGTCATCGAAACGATACAGGGCGGCACCGTCGGATGGATCGACACCCATATATTCTTTCAGCCAGAATTCGTAGATAGACTTACCTTCCATGATCTTCTTTGTTCCGCTTACGATCTCTTTTTGCGGAAGTGACTTCACGGTGTTCTTAATGAACGTGGCGTTTACGCCCAAGTTCCAAGTCCAGTCGTGTGTTTTCAGTATTCTGTAGTCTAATGCGATTTCCACACCGCTATTATTTACTTTACCGATATTTTTCCAGATAGAGGCCGTTCCTGTATAGTCTACGGCACCAGAGCTTAAAGGAAGAGGAACGTTGAACAGCAAGTCTTTAGATTGCTTGTTGAAATATTCGATGCTACCCGTTAGTTTATCGAACAATCCGAATTCGATCGCCACGTCAGAAGAAACTTGTGTTTCCCATTTCAAAGCACCGTTACCGAATGAGTTGAACAGGATACCAGCCTCTAATGCGTTATTTCTATTTAGGTCGTATAATGTCTGATAGGGATAATAGTTGTTGTTCCCACTTGTTGTCAATACACGGTCGTTACCGGTTTGTCCGTAAGAGGCTCTTAGTTTCAAGCTGTTTACCCATTCTAGGGCTTGCATGAAATTCTCTTGGTCGATACGCCAAGAGGCACCAAACGACCAGAAGTTACCCCAGCGGTTATCTTTGTGAAAACGAGAGCTACCGTCTCGGCGATAAGAGGCCGACAAGTAATACTTGTCCATGAAATCATAGTTGATACGGGCGAAATATCCCTCTTTCTTATATTCATCCGTGTATGAGTATGCGGAGTTGATTGTCGTAAAGTTGCCCAATTCCATCAATCCGTCCATTACCTGGCCTTGGCGCATGGTGTAGTTGTATTGGTACTTGTAAGCGTAGCTCTCATGTCCTAACAAGATATCAAAATTATGGTCGCCAAATGATTTGTTGTAATTAATCAATTGGTTGAACGTGGTAGTTGTGCGACGTGTATTGGTCAAGTTGAAACGTCCACTGGGCGATCCGTCGCCAACTAATTTGTTGTCATATCCGGAGTTACGGTAGTTAGAGGTCTCCAATCCACCATTGAGGGTAGCCTTCAATCCTTCATAGATGTTGAATTCTAGGTAAGCACGTCCGTTCATTACATCACGCACGAACTCATCGTCATTCCATTTGGTCTCTGCCACTACGTGACGACCGGAGTAAGCAGCACCCGGGCGTACGCCATCATAGTCATATTGTGCCTGCCCAAGGTTGTCCAACAGATACTCTCCGGTTTCCGGATCATGTTTGTGGATCGGATAGATCGGACCGATCGTACGGGCGAACATGAAGTGGTTGGAGTATCCCCCCGAGTTGTCTTCCGTGTTCGCTACCTTGGATTTGGAACGGCTGGCAGCGATGTTCAAACCACTCTTGAACCATTTCACGGGATATACGTTTACGTTTGTACGTGCGGAATAACGTTCGAAGTCTGATTTTATTACGTAGCCATTGTCTTTTAAGTATCCTAAGGATACGTATGTGTCGCTTTTCTTGCCTTTTGTAGAATAAGAGAGATTGTACTCGCCACGGTAACCTGTACGCTCCATTGCCTCATTCCAGTCCATGTCATCTCCCCACAATAATTGGGTTGCCGCAGGATTCAACTTACCATCTGTACCTACGATTTGGTCGTTGGCTACACCTTTGAATGGGTTATACATTAACATGCTGTAAATCTTTGCGCTGGCTTCTGCCGAAGCTTCTGCGGTCGACATTTTGTTAGCAGACATATATTGGTTACGTAACATCTCCCATTGCAAAGGATAGTAATCCATCGTTCCGATACGGTCATATTCCTTGATACCACGAGAGGAGATGCCTTGTGAGGTGCTGAATGTCACTTGTGTATCATCGTTTTTGGCTTGCTTGGTCGTGATCAATACCACACCATTACCGGCACTGGATCCGTACAGGGAAGTGGATGCTGCATCCTTCAAGATGGACATGGATTCGATATCATTCGGGTTGATATCGGCGATCTCTCCATTGTAGACAGAACCATCTACGACATAGAGCGGGGCATTAGACGCATTGATAGAACCGAAACCGCGGATACGGATACTGGGAGATTTACCCGGTTGACCGTCATTTGCGCCAATCTGTACACCGGATACGGTTCCTTCCAAAGCGGAAGTCGCATTGGTCAAAGGACGCATGTCGAGGTCTTTGGTGCCAACAACCCCGGCTGAACCCGTAAATGAGGAGCGTTTTGCGGTACCGTACGCAACCACGATCACATCATCCAATTGCTGGGAATCAGATGATAAGGTAACTTTCATGTCACGTTGAGCCGTTGTCTCTTGTGTGCGTAAGCCTACATACGAAATGATTAATTTCGCATTATGTTCAACTTCCAATTCGAATTTACCATCTAAATCGGTAATGGTTCCAATAGTGGTTCCTTTTACTACGATGGATGCACCTATAACAGGCTCCCCATCATCTTCATTAATCACTACACCGGTCACCTTCATTTGCTGGGCGACCATACACTGCACTCCCAGAAAGAATGAGAGTAGTACAAGCGTTAATTTGTGCTTCATAGAATGAATTTGTTTGTTAATTAGACACACATAATTTTTTCAAGAGACCATAGTTTGCACAGAACTACAGTTAAAATACTTATCAAGAAAATGTACATACCAAGACTCTAGAAAATCACAGCCGCAAATATACTAATTTTTATTATAAAAAAGCAAACTGTTATAAAACATTCTAAAACTAATATAATATTGATTGATGTTGCCAAATTCAATTTAGTTCTACTGGAGGAGTTTTTGCATTATGATAGCTGATAGGATCGTTTTTTATCTTGGATATATAGCTGTTAATTATGCTATTAAGCATAGTTCTGTGCAGACTAAATGCCTTGATGAATGCTGAAAGGGAAGATGTCTATAAAGACCATCTTCCCTTAAACTTCGTGTGTATAATGAAAAAATGTGATATGATAATTAACGTTTATAAGCGGATGGGATTGCCATTATAGAAATCTAGAATCTTCGTACGGAAGATAAAATCATATTTGGCCTGTGCCTGTTCCGCTAGACTTTGTGCGTATTTTGTTTTAGCCTCATTAAATTCAAAGACAGTGCTTTTACCTGCGTTGTAACGCTCTTGAGCATAATTGAACGCTTCCTTGCTCGCCGTGACGGATTTGTCGGAAGCCGTATATTTCTCTTGGGAAGCCGTTGCGTTGTAGTACGCTTGCTGGATTTCCTTGTATAACGTTTTCTTTGTATTTTCCATCAGCAATTCCCGGTTGATAATGTTAATCCTTGCGGTACGAACGCTATTGCGTACTTGGAAGCGGTTGAAAAGTGGAATACTCAATGAGAATCCGACGATCTTTTGCCCATTCTGCTTAAACTGCTCGCTAAAGGAACGAGTATCGGCAAATTCACCTCCGGAAGTAGAATGATAATATCCATTGCTGTAACTAGCCCCGAAATTTAACTTGGGGTAATAGCCCGCTTGCGCGACACGCAACATTTTCTTTTGGCTCTCTAGCAAATACTGTTGTTCCTTGATCTGAGGCTTGAACGTAACCGCATGATCGTAAATGTTTTCCGGAGGTAGGATACTGCTCATATTATCAGCCACCGCATCTTCAATTACTGGAGTCTGTATATCGAAACTCCGATCGCTTCGCTCTAGTTCCAGACTTTGCGCCAGATCCAGTAAAGCGAGGTTCACATTGTTTTGCGACTCGGTAAGCGTGACCTCATCTTTCGCTAATTGGGCCTTGATATCATACAGTTGGGAAAGAGGCACCTTTCCGGCGTTCACCAGGGCCTCCGTTTTATTCACCTGCTCCTTGTCTAGTTCCACTTGTAGTTGCGCTATTTTCAGTAGCTCTTTATTATAAAGTACTTGCAGGTAGTAGGAAGCTATATTGATGGATAGGTCTTCTCTCGCCTTATTCAAGTTCTCGATAGACGCTTTTAGATCAAGTTTGCGGGCGGCGATATCGTTCGGTATTTTTAACCCGTCAAATAAAGGCATGTCCAGATTGATCCCCAATGTGGAATTGGCGGCGTTCTGGTCCACGATCACCCCGGATTTAGACGTGGAGCGTCCGAACTGGAAGCTCTGTCCAAGACTGCCGTTTAGGGCCGGGAGCCAACTGTATTTGCTGGTATGTAAGTCTACCTTTCGGCTTTCCTGTTCCTGCTCCTTTTGCTTTAAGTCGATATTATGCTCGATGGCATATTGGATGCACTCCTCCAGACTCCATTGCTTCACCGCATCCTGAGCGAAAACATTGTTTCCGGACAGGAGGGAAGCGATTGCCAGTATATATAAGTTTCTTCTCATCATACAATCTTTCTTTTATTTCTTATTCGGGTCAATAGCTGCGCCCCGGACTTTATCGGTTGCGGCCAGTCCTTCTTGAATCTCGATCTTGATACCGTCGGACAGACCTACCTTTACCGGATGTTTCTCGAAGACTTGCTCCGGTTGCTCTTGTTTAACTAACTGAACGAATGCGGAATCCCCTTGGAACTCGACCGTGCTTTCCGGGATCGTAAGAACGTCTTCCGCACGTTTTAGCACGATCTCGGCGTTGGCGCTATATCCCGCACGGATGAAAGCATCTTCGGGGATCGTCACGGCTGCCTTGATCTCAAATTGAATGGCTCCATTCTTGTCTACTCCCTTGGGCGATACATATTCCAGCAAAGCGTCGAATGAACGGCTTTCCATGGCGCCGACGGTCAATTTGATCGGCATTCCCTCGTGGATGCGTCCGATCTCGGTCTCGTCTACGTTTCCTTTGAAGATCATGTCGTTCATATTGGCTACGGTAGCGATCGTCGTACCATCATTGAAATTATTCGCTTGAATAACCGAGTTTCCTACTTTAACGGGGATGTCCAAGATCATACCGGTAATGGTACTACGGATTTGGGTCGTACTGGCTACGCTGGAGTTCTTGGCTATACCGTCGCGGATGATCTCCAAGGCACTTTGCGCGTTATCCTTTTCCTCCACGGCTTTCAGGTAGTTCGCTTTGGAAAGGTCGAAATCTTCTTGGGCGATAACACCTTGCTTAAATAATTGCGTATCCCGCTTATAAGTCTCTTCCACTTGCTTTAAAGAGATATTGGCAAGGTTCACACGCGATTCGGCGCTGTTGAGCTGTACCATCTCGGGGATTACCTTGATAATGGCGATAATCTCTCCCGCTTGGACCATCTGCCCCGCTTCTTTCTTCAGCTCGGAGATGATACCGGAAATCTGCGGCTTGATCTCCACCTCGAAACGAGGCTCTACGTTTCCGGTAGCGACCGTCTTGGTTTCCACATCCCCTTTTTCTGGGGTTACGATCTCATAAACGGTGATGACCGGTTGCGCTTTCTTCCATAAGAAATAGAATGTACCGATTACCGCTGCTCCCACAAGTACTAATAAGATGATACGCAGGATCTTTTTTACAATGCGATTCTTCATGATTATATAGTTTTATTAATTGACAATTGTTGTTTATTCTTCTCGTATGGCATCTATCGCCTTGATCTGCATAGCTCGCCATGCGGGGATCAGCCCGGCCAGCAGACCGCTGAATAATAAGATCACCGTGGCCGCTACCGCGATCTGGATGCTTACCTCCGGATGCTCCATCATGGTTCCGTTGGAAGCCGGCTGGGCACTCATGATCTTATCTACAAGATCGAGCAGGAATACCCCGGCGCTTAACCCCAACAAACCCGCTAAGGCCGTAAGTAGCAGACTCTCGCTCATGATCTGCGAGATGATGTTCCAAGGCTTCGCTCCCAAGGCCCTGCGTACGCCGATTTCCCGGGTACGCTCCTTGACCGTTACCATCATGATATTACTTACACCGATAATACCCGCCAATAACGTACCCATACCCACGAGCCAGATCAAGATATCGATACCGATAAATAGCATATTGAAGGTCTCGAACTGAGCCGCCAAGTTGATCACCGTCACGGCCTGCGGGTCGGTAGGAGAGATCTGGTTCTGGCTCTTTACGATATCCTTGATCTGTGTGATCACCGGATCGATCTTATAGCCGGGTTTGGCGCTCACGCACAAGAAGTGAATGATATCCCCTTGGTTCAGCGTCTGTTGCATGGTGCTGAAAGGGAGGAATACGCTTTCCTCGGCCCGTCCGCCGATATTGACGCTAGAGGCTCGTTGCTTCGTGACGCCTACCACTTGGTAGTAAATCCCGTTTACCCGGATATATTTCCCGCAGGGATCACTTCCCTTGAACAATACCTCGTTCACCTTGGCGCCGATCAAGCAAACCTTACGTTTCTCGATCTCATCGATCTCGTTTAGTAACCGTCCGTAATAAAGCTGCTGGGTCTCGATCTTGAAATAATCGGGCTGCACGCCTTTTACGTTATAAGTACCGCTTAATTGGCCGAAAACGATATTCTTGTCCGAGCGATTTCCCCAGATGATGGGGGAGACGGCCTCGATGTCCTTCACCTGTTTTCGGATGCTCTCCACGTCCCGGTTTCGCATGTCCCATTGACGCCCCTTGTTAAAGCCTTTGTACGACTCGCTGGTCCGGTCGGAGAAAAAGAAGGCGGAGTTCGTGGCGAATCCGTTGATATTCGAGAACATAGCGTTCTTCATCCCGTTTCCGGCTCCCAATAGAATCACCAACATCAAGATTCCCCAGAATACGCCGAAGCAGGTCAACAAGCTGCGTGTCTTGTTTCGGGTGATCGTCACCCATATCTCTACCCATCTGTCTATGTCAAACATGGTTCTTTTCTTTTTTATGATTATTCCGTTCTCATGGCTTCGATAGCCGTGACTTTCACCGCCTTGCGTGCCGGGAAATAACCCGCCAATACACCGGCCGCGATGATCAAGACCGTAGCGGAGCTAGCTATCGCCAGATTGACGGTCGGGTTACGGAAGACCGTCGTGTCTTCTCCGATATTCCCACCGGACTGGGCTCCGGCTTGGGCCATTTCCATCGCGTGATTGATTAGCTCCGTAAGCCCGATCCCCATGATCATCCCGACATAGCCGAAGACGGCTGTTACGAGGATGGACTCGGCGATTACTAATGCCAAGATCGAGCCGGGTTTAGCTCCCAATGCCTTGCGTATGCCGAACTCCCGGGTCCGTTCCCGTACGGTGATCAGCATGATGTTGCTAACTCCCACGATTCCCGCCATCAACGTTCCGATACCGATAATCCAGATAAACAAGGTAATCCCGTTCATTATATTATTCCACATCAAGAACTCATTCGCCATGTTCCACATACCGATAGCGTTCTTGTCTGTCGGGTCGAATTGGTGGCGGCGTGCCATCCATTCCCGGAAACTTTCCTCGAAAGCCTCATTCTCCTCTTCGGTAGTCACCCCTTTCAAGGTAAACGTTAGCGATCCGAAGCCGTATCCTTTATTATATAGCAATTGGGCTACGGAGAATGGGATGTAAGCGGGAGCGTTATTACTTTTGTCATCATCGTTGTACACGCCGACTACTTGATACATCATATTCCCGCATTTCACGTATTTACCCAGCGGCTTCTCGTCACGAAACAAGACCTCCGCCATACGGGGACTGATCACGATCACCTTTCTTCGGTCCCTCATGTCCTGCTCATTGATGAAGCGACCGTTATGCGTCTCTACATTCACGTAATTGATCGGGGCATGATCCGGATATACGCCATTGGTTTGTCCCGTCACATATTCCTCGTTGTAAGTGATCGTGTCATTGTGGGAGATAGTAGCCGAGCAAAGATCCACCTCCTTGAAGTCTCTCTTCAAGGCGCCTAGGTCCTCTTCCTTGAAACTGATGCTGCGGTTGGATTGCATACCTTTCCAAGGCTTGGTGGTATAGCGTGTCCATACCTCGACCCGGTTGGTAGACATATTCCTGAAGTTGTACATGATGCCATTGCGCAACCCGTTTCCCGCCCCCAGTAACACGATCAACATGAAAATACCCCATGAGACCGAGAAGCCGGTCAAGAAGGTACGGAGCTTATTCTTTTTGATGGTGCTCCATATTTCCCTGAAATTATCAAAGTCAAACATGATTCTCTTCTTTTTCGATACGTTCAATCAACCCGTCCTTTACCCGGATAATCCGGTCTGTAGCCTCCGCTACGGAGGGCTCGTGGGTAACGATCACCATGGTCATCCCTTCTAGGTTTACCTTGCGTAGTAGTTCCATTACCTCCACGGTCGTTTTGCTATCCAACGCTCCGGTCGGCTCGTCGGCCAATATGACTTGAGGTTTCGCTATCAAGGCCCGGGCGATCGCTACCCGTTGCTTCTGTCCACCGGACATCTCATTCGGCATATGCTCCGCCCAATCTTTCAATCCCACCATGTCCAAGTATTCCAGTGCCATGGCATTCCTCTTTTTCCGGCTGACCCCTTGATAATAGAGTGGGAGGGCGACGTTCTCCATGGCGTTCTTGAATGAGATTAAGTTAAAAGATTGAAAAATGAAGCCGATCATTCGGTTCCGGAGCTCGGCGGCACGACTTTCGCTGAGATTCTGAATCAACTGCCCGTTTAATTGATAGGTGCCCGTGTCGTACGTATCTAATATCCCTAAGATATTCAATAAGGTTGACTTACCGGAACCGGAGGCTCCCATGATGGATACCATCTCTCCCTTCTCTATATCTAGGTCGATACCTTTCAAAACGTGCAATGGGGCTCCATTAAAGTACGTTTTGTTTATTCCTCTCAGTTGAATCATCATATTATGTAGTTACTTTAATATATTAGACGTACAGTTTGCTAAATAAGTTACACTGTTGGTGAACACTTTTATCATTTGATCACAAATATATGCTTTACTAAGATACCTTGTATCGCAAGGTACTCATAATTATGTAATATTAACAAAAGGTTTTGATCGAAAAGGTTTAGCTCTACCATCTATATCTATTAGCTTGTACGTGCGGTAACTTTACGTGCCGGTACTATATGTATACATCTTCTACCATCCGTTGGACGATCATGCACCAATTGGTAGACGATCATCCAACAGTTGGTGCATGATCGTCCAACAACTGATAGATAATGAATCTCTCTGCTTCTTCCACTTAATAGATAAAGAAAAAAGCCCTAGGCTATCTTTATATAAACCCTTACCTTTGTGGCAGAATTCAAATAACAGAAAGATTTATGGTAACAATTGGTACGCCCAAATCGGCTACGGCAACTAAAGTAGTGCTCTGTGGCTCGGGCGAATTGGGGAAAGAGTTTGTAATAGAGTTGCAGCGTTATGGCGTGGAGGTAATCGCCTTGGATAAGTATCCGGACGCTCCGGCCATGCAAGTGGCGCATCGTTCCTATGTGGTTTCCATGCTGGATGGCGATGCTTTGCGGGAGATCATCGAGAAAGAGAAACCGGATTATATCGTGCCGGAGGTGGAGGCGATCGCTACCCGTACCTTGATGGAACTGGAGGAAGAGGGATACCATGTGATTCCTACCGCCCGTGCCACTTGGCTGACGATGAACCGTGAGGGAATCCGCCGCTTGGCGGCCGAGGAACTGGGCTTGCCTACCTCGCCGTATCGTTTCGCCGAGACCGAGGAGGAATTCAAGGAAGCGGTGAAGGTAATCGGTATGCCTTGCGTGGTGAAGCCGATCATGAGCTCGAGCGGACACGGACAGAGCGTGGTTCGTGAGGAAAAGGATATCGATCGTGCTTGGCAGTACGCCCAAGAAGGCGGACGTGCTGGAGCGGGTAAGGTGATCGTGGAAGGTTTCGTGGATTTCGACTATGAGATTACCCAGCTGACGGTTCGGCATATCGGAGGAACGTCTTTCTTGGAACCCGTGGGACATGTTCAGGTAGATGGTGATTACCGGGAGTCTTGGCAACCGCAAGCCATGAGCCTTGCCGCTAAAGCGAAAGCCCGTGAGATCGCCGGTAAGATCACCGAGGCTTTAGGCGGACGTGGTATTTTCGGCGTGGAATTATTCATTAAAGGAGACGATGTCATATTCAGCGAGGTTTCCCCCCGTCCGCACGATACCGGAATGGTAACGATGATTACGCAAGATTTGTCTCAATTCGCTTTGCACGCCCGTGCGGTGCTTGGCTTGCCGATCCCTAATATCGTGTTTCATGGAGCGGGAGCTTCCCGTGCCGTCGTAGTGGAAGGGGACAGTGACCGGTTGTCTTTGGGGAATCTGGATAAGGTCTTGGAACAACCCGATACGCAGATGCGTTTCTTTGGAAAACCGGAAGTTCATGGACATCGCCGTATGGCCGTCTTGCTGGCTCGTGGTTTGGATGTGACGGAGGCAAGGGAGAAGACCGGAGTGATGATGGAGCGTTTAAATGTTAAATTGTGATGCTTCCTAGGATAAATGAACGTTTTGGTGTGTGTTGTGAATAAAATGTGAATATTTACAGACCTATTTTTCTATCAAAATAGTTTATTTTTGTCTCAAGTTTTTAAAGAGACATTTGATAATCTATAAACGCAGATTACATATGTTTGTTTCACTAAAGAGTGAAATCTGATTGTCGAGAGTTTGTACTTATTTTATGAATAATACAACAAATGGAAATATGGGCGTTGATTTGAAACGCTCTATTTCTATTCTCGGTGAAGATAAAAGAGTGAGCAAACAGATCAATAGCTAAGGGTGGGTAGATTTAACCAAACAGACATCCTTATCTCCTTTCGCCCACCCTAGCTATTGTTCTTATTTTACATGGATTCCTTTTGTATTTCTCATGGTTTCCATCACGGCGTGAGTGTCTACTTGGACCTTTTCTTGTATAAACTCCGGGAGGTTGTAAGTCCACAACAAGTCTTTATAATATTTTACGGGATTTCTTTGCGGCAGGAGGAATGGTTTATGGGCCGTGCCTTTATCATCGATATAGGTAAAGAACGGGCGTGTGTATAATCCATCCAACCTGCGACTGCTAAATACCAGCCAACGATTGTTGTGGCTCCATGAATGGTAGCTTTCTCCTTCGGGGCTGTTCGCCTCGGTCAGCGGGTACGTCTTTCCGTCGGATAGCCGGATCATATATAGTTCGGCATCTTTATGCCAAACACCGAAGCCGCCATATTCCTGTAAGGTGAAGGCCAGATATTTACCATCGGGTGAGATCCGAGGAAAGGATACGCTTTTGTGGTTGGCCCGGCCATTGTATAAAGTATCTACTTGCTGGCCTAGGGTGCGGGTTTCCGGGTCAAAGTCTACACGACATAGGCTATAGGTCATTTGTCTGAAGTTCTTGGAAATAGAATCTACGGCGGCGGTTGAGCTGAAATAGAGGCTCTTCCCGTCGGGAGAGAACGCGGGGAATATTTGCCATGCGTCTTTGGAATTTAACGCTTCGCAAGAGAATATCTCGTTCTTCTTCACGTCGTAGATCACGATATCGGAGTTATGATCCAACACTTCCAGCGTATTGGGATTATTGATGAAGAAGTTTTGGTAGGTATCGCATACGGTGGCCGCCAGATAGTTACCATTCGGGTGCCAATACATGTATACAAAGTTTGAGACAGTCTCGGGTGTCTTGGTATTTAGCTTGGTTATTTTCTTTCCATCAATCAGTACGGAACCGGCGTGTTTGCCTCGCATATGGAAAATCATTTTGTCCGGGTTCCCGGAGGAAAATGTGTGGCAGTTTACACAATTATAGTCGGTTAAGCTGTTCTCGTAAATCACGCTTTGGTCATAATTCTCCAAGTTTCGTTGATAGATGCCCATCCTGTTCCACATATCATTGCTCAAGGCTAATAAGCGATAGGCTATATATTTATCAATGGAATCATTTACGATGTCCATATGAAAAGGTATATAGGCATTCCATTGGCCCTGTATGCGTTTAGCGATGGTCAGTTTTATTTGCTTTCCGGCATTCTCTTTCAATAAGGCTTTCCATCTCTTTTGTGGGATCTCAAAAAGCCCCTCATCACTATAGATTTGGAATTGAGTCTTTTTCCCTTTAATGATAAGGCAGTGCTCACTGCTATCGGCGATAGAGAAATTGAGCGGGGCGATGTTCACAGGGATGGTCACATCCTTGTAATCCGGATAAATGGCGATTTCCTTGTTTAGACTCTTGGCGATCTGTACGTCGCTTTTGGAGCATGAAACCATCAAGGCGATGAGAAAAAGGAAAAGATATCGGTTTGTATTTGTATAAGTCTGTCTTTCCATACGTGTTTTATTTAGAGAGTATCAAATAGTACCAGAAAGTAGGTTGATAGTCGGCTATTCCAGTCGCTACATTTTGTCGGGCATGCCTTAATCCCAATACACGTTGCTTGAATATCGAGAACTCGGACAGGATTTTATCGGTTACCCCATACTTGCGGCAATATTCCGGATCATGCTCCGCATAAGAGATCACGGCTTGTTGCAAGGGTTCGGGTAATGCGGGGAGTACTTCCGTCCCACTGAATCTTTCAACAAACGTTTTTATAGCGGGCAGGTCTTTCGATAATAATAACGTACCGATCGTATAATCCAATGCGGCTTTATTCTGGGGATTCTCTTCCAATATAATCATCAGGTTATCAAACAATCCGATTATATTGGCGAAAAGGTCTTTGTCGCTGGATAGGCTTTTTCTTTTTGTGCCTAATTCCGGGTCGCTCTCCACCGCTTGGTCATTATATAAGAACTTTCGTTGCGAGGAGGCCCATTCGTGATAGGCCCATGTCTTTTCCAATAAGGATATAAACTTCTCGGCTGCGGGATACTGTCCGTATATCAAATGGGATTTTATTAATAATTTAGTCATGACAGGACTGCCGTATGTAATTCCTACCGAGGTACCAAAAGCGAAATTGTATGCCAAGGACGTGATTCCTACATGATAGTATATCTGGCTGAATAGGAAACTTTCCTCTATATGCGCTTGATACTTTGAGACCAAAGATTGTATTCCGCTTTGCGGGTATTTGAATAAATCAGTCTGCATGACACCCTTGTGGGATAAGGCAAGGTTTAAGCAATTCAGGTGTAAATAGTTATTATAGTTCAGATCGGCGGACGAGATTATGGCGTCCCATTGCTCGGTATCTATGTAATGAAACATTTGCATCAACGTATAGAAATCTTTATTCCTCTGTTGAAGAGCCGTTTGCGTATAATACATGCCAGATAAGAGCAGTAATGTTACGGCGACCAAGGCTTTTAAATAGATTTTTATGTGATCTAAATAACGTGATAGGAAGAATAGAAGCATAACGAGTAGCGCTACTTGCCAAGAGAAACCGTAGAATGGTTCTAGCTCAATGAAATACTCTACGTAATCTTTCATCCAAAATACATAGTCATAATCGGGTTTACTGCCCCCTAGGACACATAGAGAACCTACGATAAGCAGCAGTAACAACGGGATGAAGCTTGCGTACCAACGTTCGCTTTTTTGTAATATATCAAACAGTAAGATGCTAAGAACGAATAATACAGCTACAGATCCCATCGTGTAAAACAATCCGATCGCCAGCAAGCAACCGATTAAGGTGTGGTAGGTCCAATTGAATTTTCGTGTCCCGTAACTGTACAGGCTAAGAGCCAATGACCAAAATAACATGGCAATCAGCCCTTCATAATGATAGCTATCTTTAATCAGGTAAAGATATTGGAATAAGATGGGGAGAAATGCCAGGGGCAGAAGATACAATGCCGGATGTATCTTTCGTAAGGTCAGCCAGAATAACCAACCGGAGATTCCACCGATCAAGGCGGTCACCAGCGATCCGATCAGCGGCACCTTGAAAAACTGTATAATAAATTGGGAGCAAATCGTGGCCAATCCTCCAATAGTCTTAAGTATATTCAATACATATTCGGTATCGAACAGGAAGATCTGCTGTTGTTCCCGGTAAAAGAAGGTTGCTTCTTGAGTGGTTTGTAAATGTAACCCTAGAAGGCTGGTGCATAATAAGAGCAGAAGAATAGGTATGATCTTTTTGCTTAAGTTATTCATGTTCTTTTTACTTTATGTATGTTTCCCAGATTCGATTTATTTATGATAAGTAACGTCAACCCCTTTACTTTCTTTGGCAAGTTGACTGATTTTCCGTATATTAGATGATACTTTTCCTGTGATGAACTCGGGTATGTTATATGATTTCATGAACCGATAATAGAAATCCGTATCTTCCTGTGGTAATAGGAACGGTTTGGAGGCATTTCCGCTCTCGTCGATATAGGCGAAATAAGGTCGGGTATATAATCCGTCGATTCTTCGGCTGCTGAAAACGATCCACCGGCTGTTGCTACTCCATGAATGATAACTCTCCGTGTCTGTGCTGTTCGCGTTTCGTAAGGGATGGAAAACCCCACTCTCGATATCCAGAAGATATAAATCAGCGTCTTTATGCCAGATAGAGAAGTTCCCGTAGCCTGATAAGGTGAATAACAAGAATTTTCCGTCGGGAGAGACACGGGGAAAAGAGACACTTTTCCCATTCTCTCGTACATTATATAATGTGTCTATCTTTGATGCGAAACTCCTTGTTACCGGATCAAACGCTATGGAGCAAAGATTATACTTTACCTCCGAATACTCGTGGGGCATCGAACGTGCCTCGGCGGTACAGAAATAAAGCGTTCTTCCGTCGGGGGAAAAGGTAGGGAATGTCTCAAAAGCCTCTTTCGTACGAATAGCGGGAGTACTGATGATCTCATGTTTCTCGGTATCGTACACCACTACATCCGATTGGCTATCGAAAACCTCGACCCTGTTTTTGTCATTGGAATGAAAGCTCTGGCTCGTTTGGTTTACCGAGAATGCCACGTACTTCCCGGAGGGATGCCAAGAGGGATAAACCAAGGGGGAAATCGTTTGCTCCGTTTTCGTATTTAATTTCTCTATTTTATCTCCGTCTATCAAATAAGTCCCGGCGTATTTATCTCTCATGTGGAATAACAGCTTGTTGGGGTTTTGCATACAAAATGAATGGCAATTCATGCAATTTTGTCCACTGTGTTTATTTTCCATGATGGGACTTTGTTCGTAGGTTTCCAGGCTCCGTTGGTAAATACCCATCTGGTTCCAAAGTTCATATCCGGGCTCTATCAGACGGTAGGCTAGATAGGAATCCATAGGTTCCTGTGCGATAAACAACGAGAATTCCGGATAGCTCAGCCATTCCTTATCCTTAGCATAAAGTTTTACTTGTATCGTTTTGCCTGTCGCTTTCTTGAGTAGCTTTTTCCAGTTGGCGGCAGGAATATGGAATTGCCCCTTTTTTTCTTTCACCTGCAACTTCACTTCCTCAAAACAGAAAACAGCGAACGCTTCCGTATGTGCATTCTGTATTTTAAAATTCAGGGGAGCGATATTATTCGGTATCGTTACATCTGCGTAATCTGGGTATAATATCGGTTTCTCAGAGTTTTCCTTGCTTACCGGAACCGTGTCTGAACATGAAAATATCCCCAGTACGATAAAACATACACATATAATATATAGATAGTACTTTTTCATGGCAATGAATCATTTAAGAAGGTAATAAGACCAATAGGTGTCTCCAAAAGAGTTTTTTATCAATTGGGGTAGCTGTGGGTTATTCCGGTTCTGCAATACAAGATTCCTGTAACCTGTGAATTTCCGGATGACATTTTCGGACACGTTGAACCGTCTCCAATAATCCGAGTCTTTCTCGGCTAGTAAAATAACCGCTTCCTGGAAACTCGTCGGAAGGGAAGGAAGTGTAGATGTACCGTAATATTTCTCAATGAATGTCTGGAAAGATTTCATATCCTTGGATAAAAGATAGATGGCTCCGACAAATTGGATGGGAATCTGATTCTCCGGGTTTTGTTCTGCACGGATCAATAAATCATGTTCTAACCCGTTTACACCGGAAAGGTTGTTACGAAGGGGAAGTCCTTTTCGTTTAATCCCCAGTACCGGATCTTCTTCTATGGCTTTATCATTATATAGAAATTCCCTATGTCGTTTTGCCCAGTCGTGATAAGCGTAAGTCTTCTCTAATATATCGATGTACTTCTCTGCGATTGGATATGTACCGTAAATCAAGTTGGTTTGGACTAGACGTTGTAGGTTCCGGGGATTACCGGCCCCAATCACGGTGACATATCCTTCAAATGCCATCTCTTGCGATAAGGCGATTTCTCCAAGCGTAAAATAGGCGTCGCTAAGTAAGGTAGATACGGAAGAAGTCTTATTCCAAGAGGCTAATAATCCTTGAGGCCCGTGTTGATCGAACGCGAACATCCGGTTTCCTAACTCGCCTTTCTCGGCAAGGGCGTTGTTTAGGTAAGTCAAGTATAAGTAATTCTTGATCGGACCTTGGCAGTTCCGGATGATTTGATCCCATTGTCCGTTTCGGGCATAATAATCTAGTTCCTTTAGTTGATAAGATTTTTGATCATTATATCTTGGTATCCCGAACCTGCAAAGTGCGAGAATTATGATAAGTTGTATGGAGATATCTATCCAATCTCTCTTTTTCGAAGTGCCTTTAGGCCATGTAAATGCGAAGATCAGCGAAAGCGGCAAACTGACCCATGAAAAATATATGACATTCGGAGCTTGTAAGATCGGATGATAATAGGCATCCGGTAGGAATGCGAAATGATAATCGGTGATGACTGTCGCCCATACGCAACTGGTCGCTATGAGTGTAAACTCGATGGGGATCACCAAGAAGACAACTCCTTGTTTGAATTGGCCGAATAATTCCTTGATGAATGCGCAGACCGTGAATAATCCGGCTATAGGCCCTCCTATCCAGAAAAGTAGAGGTGTGATAAGTAGGGCCGTAAATAATCGGAATCGAAAGTTATTGATTTGTATCCACCCATTCAAACAAAGTAGGCAAATTAAAAAGGCCACTGTTCCTTGTAGTAAGTAATTGAAATCGTATTGAGCCAATAATAAGGATAAGACGGGGAGTAAGTAAATCAGATACAACTCTTTTTCCGGGGTGATTTGTCTTACGACAGCCCTCATGGTAAGCCCTATGCCAGTGAGCAATGCGGCAAAGATAAAGGGACCGAGATAAGGGGTGATAAAAAATTGTGTCAAAAATTCCCCAATGACCGAAGATAAACCTCCCGGATAACTGATTTTATCCGTAAGATAGTCTCCGGAAAATTGGAATAGTTGAAGCTGCTCGATATAAAAGAAATGAAACTTGCTGGTTATTTGCAAGAAAAAAACTAATAGGATAAACAGGATCAAACCGAAGAATGTTTGTTTATATCTCATGAGTGGAAAATACTTTTTTAATGATTTAACCTATAACAAAGATAGTGTTTTTGTCGGAAATAGGGGCATTAGGAGTCATAAAAACAGGGGAATTGTGCCCAAAAGAATTTCGGTATTCTTTTTGTGGAAGATACTGCCTAGGGCAATTGTTTTGATTGGTTGCACTGTCTGTGTATGGACTTCGCTAGAAAGTTAAAAAAGCAAGCCGGACATATCAACATGCCCGGCCGCTTAAAATAGTTAACCTAATTGATTATTTCCAGTTTTCGTTTTGAACCAAAATACCGTTCATCAGCTGGATTTGTTTTTGAGGAATGGGTAAAGTTGCCCATTTCGGGTTATAATATTTATTTATGTACTTACCCAAATACTTAGATTCATAAGAGATAAAGTTATTTAGCTCATCTGCGGCGATATTCCAACGTACCAAATCAAACCAACGATGACCTTCCAATGCCATTTCGATTTTGCGTTCCCAACGTAAAGCTTTGGTAGCCGATTCCTTGGTAGCGAACTGTGAAGCCGGATATAAACCGATACGATAGTTTGCCGCTGCGTTCACGCCTTGTGTTCCACTGATCTTATTATCAAATATATAAGAAGACGTAGTCTCAGCCATTGTTGTCTCATCCGCTGCATGAACATAAGCTTTAGCCGCACGTTCACGGATTTGATTGATATATTGACCGGCCTCTTGTGGTTTACCTGTCTCTATCAATGTTTCAGCATACCATAATAATACGTCTGCATAACGGATTAAGTGGAAATTCTTAGCCGATGACGCACTTTCAGTCGATACGGATAAACTTCCTTGGTCGGCTTTCCGAGGAATATTTTTCTTGTGCAAATACGGTCCACCGTTAGAAAGCTCACGAATCCAGCCAGAGATGGTTGCAGGAATAGACCAATCCCAATAAGGCACGTTGAAACGACCTACGGTAAAATCCAAACGAGGGTCGGTATATACCGTTAGATCCGTGTGAGGTACAGATGCATCATCTATCGTAGTTAGAGGTGCTATATTTTGATAAGCGTTATTCATCTCTGGTAAACCAGACTCATTTACGATATGAGAGTTGACCATGTCATAAGATGGTTGATAGAATCCCCAACCTCCTGTTCCTAATGCTCCTTGGAAACCTACGTGAGGAGCGCCGTTAATCGCATTGGTGTTTGTTTGTGTACCTGAAATAGCCATTTGGATGTCAAAAACGGATTCTCCAGTCCAGTCAGACTCGCCGGCGAGATATAATTTCTCATAGTTTTCCGCTAACTGGTATTTCGTACCGTTATTGTCTTTGCCATTTGTCATAACATCTTCAAGGATGGTTTTTGCTTCGGCCCAATGGTTGCTTGTTCCGTTTGTTCCGTTGTAGGGTGAAGATTGGTAGATTCTCAACTTCGCAAGGAAAGCGGCGGCAGCCCATTTGTTTGCACGTCCTTTATCTGTAGACCATGTGTCGGGTAGATTTTCGTAAGCATATTGGAAATCCTCTGCGATCTTATCCCAGATATAGATGTAATTTCCACTTTCATCTACGTTGGATACTTGGGGATTTACGTTTTCTGCCAAATCCTTGTCTGTAACATAGGGAATAGCTGCTCCAAAGATCTTGACTGCCTCAAAGTGCCAAAACGCACGGAAGAAACGAGCCTGAGCGATTGTCTCGGTCAAGAAGTCCTTGCTTTCGCCAGCGATGGTAGATAAAGAATTTGCTTCCTCGCCTTTATTCGCTACGTTTATCACGTTATTAGCCATGAAAACACCGTTATAACAACTTCTCCATTTGTTATTTAAATAACTGTTGTCTGTCGTGAACGTGTAAGTCTCCAAACTGGTGAAATCCGGTTGGTCCGTGAAGTTGGATCCTTTATTGGCGCTTCCGCCCATGATATCACCATAGACATAGTTACTAAGACTTTGCCAATAGTCACTACCTGTGTAATCATGTAATGTGGCATACATACCCGTCATAAGCTGGATAACACCGGATTGTGTCAAGAAATCAGGTTCGCTCACCTTTCCTGCCGGTTCCACATTTAGGAAGTCTGAGCAAGAAGTCATGCCTCCCATTGCCGCAGCGACGATCGCCGCATATATAAATAGTTTCTTCATTGTGTTTAAATTTAATTGTTTTCAATTATCATTCTACTAGAATGTCACGTTTACACCAAGGATGAATTGACGTGGCATTCCGTATGAGCCAAAGTCCGTACCCATGTTTCGGTCGTTAGAGCCTCCGGAACCGTTATCCGTGCGCACCTGTGGATCCAGTCCTGAATATCCAGTGATGGTAAATACGTTTGCGACTTGCCCGTAGACACGAATCTTCTCCATCTTAATTTTGTTGAGGATCTTCTTTGGAAGCGTATAACCCAAAGTCAACGTTTGCATACGCAAGAACGAACCATCTTCGATATAACCCGAGTTGGATTGGTTAGCCGCTAAGTCTCCTTCACCTCCTACGGTAGCCCACATCTGGTAGATTCCGTCCGGATTTGTCTCCGGATGCCAAGAGTTGTCGCGGCGATCCTTTGAATAAGCGGATTGTAATGCTCCATAATGGGTATAATATTTATACATGGCAAAGATGTCATTACCGATGGAGAAGTATAAATAAGTACTTAAGTCGAAACCTTTCCAGCCTAAACTTAGGTTCAAGCCTCCTGTCAAATCCGGATGCGGATTACCGATGAATGTACGGTCATCAGCATCGATCCTACCATCGTTGTTTATATCTTTTACCTTGTACTTTCCTACGAAATCACTAGCGATCAATTTCTCAGGGTCACTTACCGTGAAAGGTAATACTGTTTGTCCATTGTCGTTCTTATAGTTTCTGACTTCGTCCTCACTCTTATAGATGCCGTCTAATTGATAACCGTGGAACATACCTACCGCATGACCTTTCATCAATACGTTCATGTTTGATATACGTGTACCCGTGAAAATACCTGCGTCTGTACCGATTTCGGTAAGTTTGTTTTTGTAGTGGGAAAGATTTAGACCGATTGAATAGTCGAAGTCTCCTACCTTATCCCTCCAAGTCATGTTCAAATCAATACCTCTATTCTCCATATCTCCAATATTGATCTTGGGCTTGCTGGCATTACCAGCTAAGGCAGACCAGTTTGCGTCAATCAACATACCGGAAGTCTTCTTCAAATACCAGTCGAAGTTGATGTTCAAGCGTTGATCTAATGTGGTTAGGTCGAATCCGGTGTTTAACATCTTAGAGGTTTCCCATTTCGCCTCGACATCTCCCAGGTTGGTTACGCCGAATCCTTGGGCTACGTCTGTATCAGAGCCAGATATGCTGTATAAGTACTTGTTTGCCGTACCATATTGGAATGCCCAGTTGTAAGGATCGATGTTAGAGTTTCCTGTCGTACCGTAACCGGCGCGAATCTTCAAATCGTCTAACCATGAACGAGTTTTTTCCATAAATTTCTCATCAGACATACGCCAGCCTAAAGAAATAGAAGGGAATGTTCCCCAGCGGTTTTTCTCGGAGAAGCGAGAGGATGCGTCTCGACGGACGGTAACGGTAGCCAAATACTTGCCTTGATAAGCATAATCGGCACGACCGAAGATACCGAACATCGTAGTCGTATTATTTTTATTTCCATCATTTCCCATATTGTTGGTAGAACCATTGGCGATAGTCCAGAAATTTGGATTATCCTCGAATACGTAATCGATACGGTTTGCCTGGATCCAGCGACCTAGACCTTCACGAATAGCCTCGCTACCTAGTACAACTCCGATTTTGTGATCTTCGTTGATCGTCTTGTTGTAAGTGATCGTGTTTGTCCATTGGTATCCTAGGCGATAGTCAGCGCGTTCGTAGAAACTGTTATTAGAAGCCCCTTCCTTATTCGTCATGATCGTACGTTTGTTCATCCAATAGTCCCAACTGCCCATTAACGTGGCACTGAATTGCGTACGGATCTTCAAGTCTTCTCCAAGGTCTTCTAGCGGCTTGATCTCTCCATAGATCATGGATTGCGCACGTAAGAAACGGCGACGATTGTCTTTTTCGTTGTCTACGGTCTGAACGGCTGTATTAGCACGCCCGCCCTCAGAGTTTTGTGAGCCAGAATAGTCTCCTCCAATCGTATAGATAGGTACCCAAGGTTGGATGGAGAAAGTTTTGCCGAACGTGTTATCGTCACCTTGGCGACCACGTTCACCGGAATTCTCAATGATTGCGATATTGGTGTTCTGCCCGATAGAGAAATATTTGTTGGGCATGAAGTTTGTATTGACACGTAAGGAATAACGGCGGAACCATGATTCTTTAATTGTTCCCTCACGGTTCATATAACCCAATCCCATGGCGTAAGTCGCTTTTTCTCCACCACCGGTTACAGATACTTGATGGTCCTGTACTTTTCCAGTCTGCACAACTTCATCGTACCAATCTGTTCCTTTACGAGCCTCCGCTTCCGAATATCCATCTTCTAGCATTTGATAATAAGCGGAACGAGACCATGTGTTCTTTCCATTATCTTTATAAGATGCCTTCCAAGCGTCGATCGAACCGAATTGCTCGATGACTTGTTCTTTTGACAAACCATTTGGTTTAATGGCATAAGGCATTGTTAGGTGCCCCAAGCCATCAGCGCCAATCGTACCAAACTGAGAATGTGAGTAAAGTGTATTTCGGTATTTGAGCGCATTTCGTTGTCCTTCCTCTTGGAACTCCATGGCTTCCCAAGCGTTCAATAGACCATAGCCGTCGTTCGCCATTTTCGCCACGCCGAAGTAACCATTATAAGATACTTTCACCTTATCGTTTTTCTTTCCTTGCTTAGTCGTGATGATGATAACGCCATTCGCTCCTTTCGCACCATAGATGGCGGAAGCAGCTGCATCCTTTAAGATTTGCATGGACTCGATATCGTTCGGGTTTACGGCATCGATATCTACGCCAGATACACCGTCCACGATCACTAATGGGTCGGAACCATTCACGGACCCTACGCCACGGATACGGATCGTAGTCTCACCCAACGGACCGCCACCAGCCTGTACGAATACACCGGCTGCCTTGCCTTGTAAAGCCTCGGCGAAGTTGGATACCGGCGTCTCTTTCAAGTCGTCCGTAGCGACTACGGCCACAGATCCGGTGATGTCTTTCTTTGCTTGGGTACTATAACCCGTTACAACTACCTCGTCCAACGCTTGAGAATCTTCCACTAACGTAATTTTGATAGAGGTTTGGTTTCCTTTAAGATGCACTTCTTGAGTTACGTATCCAATATAAGATACTACTAAGACTGCGTTTGCGGGCACATTGTCGATTATGGCACGACCGTCCATGTCCGAGATGTTTCCAATAGTAGTTCCTTTTACGACTACGTTAGCTCCAAGGATAGGACCGGATTTGTCTACGATAGTACAGGTTACTTGCCGCCCATTTTGCTGTACGCTCATAAGTCCTGTGCTGGATGTTGGATACAAATGATCTGTTTCTGTAGCTAAAGCCGTTCCGGCTCCGTACAGAAGAAAAGAAGCTCCTAAAAGGAAAGGCTTCCATGATACAACATTGCTCATACAAATTAGAATTTAAGGTATTATAAACTAAAAAATATAAATTGCTCTATTTCTAAATTCACACTCTATCTGCTTAATAAGCACACTCTCTATTATTTACTTTTTTACTGGGTAAACATATATGTGTGTTATTAATCGTGTAATTTGTTAGTTATGAGTGATTTGTGGATAGGCTATCTATCCAGTTTTCTCATAATTTCAAAGAAACGACTAGTTTAAACCATCGTTTAAATCTTGCGTTTTCAAAGATCTGCTTTTTTTTTGATACTTACAACTTTTTTATTAATTTTTTTTGCGTATCCCCTTTTTACAATGCTAGATAGCTTCTGATCTTCTTGTAAATACTATTAGAGTCGATTCTTTCTATTTCCATAAATAAAATGGATTGTTTAAACGATCGTTTAGGTTAGTCGTTTATTGGCGATAAATCTTATTCTGTTAACTCGAACCAGACTGCTCCTAGGATGATTTCCCCGTTGAGCCCTATGTTGGTACACTTGATCTTCTTCTCCGTAAGGCTGGAGAGGTGGGTGGCTACCGATTCTTCCTATCTGCTCACTTGGAAACAGGGTCCATGCTTTCGGAATTTAAAGCTATTTAGCGAGAGGATGAGCTTGCTCAAAAAGGAACACATCCTCTTGCTTATCAATAATTCTTAGTTAATTCAAATACCAATAATATCGGAGCGTAGTATATAAACTTCCGTTAAGATATACCTTGCATTCAAATTCTACACGAGAACTACTTGATGTGTTATAATTCACGATTACATCTCCTTTTCGAGCATTTGTATAATACATATTACAAGATGTTACACCTCCTCCTGGATTAAGAGTCCACTCATATGTGTAATTACTTGCAGGAAGTGCACCTCCTGATTGAAGAACTTGAGCTACAGCCTCCTTATGTCCTGATGTCTCATACAAATTCGATAAAACAATAACAAGCGATTCTCCTTGTACCGCTTCCGTATTTGCAGTTTCGTCAGTTACTCTTTCCAGTGAATTGACCACCATACTACTCACCAATAACATCAATGCAGCGAGCATTAAAAATCTAAATGCTTTCATAATATAAAATTTAGTCTTTAAAACAGTGTATTATAATATCACGGCTATACCGTATTTTTGAGAAGAAATAGGTCAAATAAAACTTTTATCTGACTTACATATAATCTGTCCGATATAATAACGATCATTTATATCTTTAATATCTAGCAAAACTTTTCGGAGAAGGGGGTATTCATACAGGATCATATATATATGAGGAATGATCTCTGATATCCCCCCCTGTTAAGGCCATTTATTCTTCCCCCATATAAAGAGGTTCAACTTAGACCTTCGGAGAGAAACAGATGGAATGTTATACACGTTTTTCATGTAGCTTCTTGATATTTAAGATCGACAAAATAGCCTGTTTTCTATTCGTTTGCAATGTAAATATAATAATTCACATTACAAAGGATATCGCACATTTTTTTCAATAATGTTTCATTGGGTACTCTTTCGCAGGGAATAGTGGTTGGATTTTTCTCTCAAACGTATCTGAGAAACCTTTATATATAAGGTATAGATTGTTTCTTGTCATACAAGGGATTTCTATCTATTGCTGTGTGGCGATTTTATCGTACATTTGTAGAAATGACGGTTGTTCCATCCGTGAAAACCAATATGTATATTATAATATGGAAGAGAAACCGAATATCGAGGCCATGCCTTCTCAATACCTCCTCGGCCTGAACGGCCAATGCTCTAAGGGTAGTATGTCCGAAGAGCGGAAAGTGATCTTGCAGGTATTAAGACGGTATGGGGTGATGGGGGCGCAGAGTTCGATGATTATTTCTACGCATACGACTGATGATCGCTTGCGATGCCCGATAGTGGGAGGCTTGACATGTCGATGGCAATATATGGTTAATGGAATAAATAGTTTGTTAAGTGTATAGATTTAAATTTTATATAAAGGGATTTACCTCTATGGGTGCTGAGAGAAAGAAGAACAAGTGAAACAAAGAATAGGATGAGACTGACATATATTTATCATAGTGGCTTTGTTGTAGAGGCCGAAGGTTTTTCTATCTTGATTGATTACTTCAAAGATACGGATACAGATCTGGCTAGAGCGTTTGTGTGTGGAGAGTTGTTGAGGTGTCCGGGTACATTATATATATTGTCTTCGCATTTCCATCCGGATCATTTTAATCCAGACGTGTTGAAATGGAAGGCAGAGAAAGACGATATCAAATATATTTTCTCCAAGGATATCTTGAAATGCCGCTGTGCAAAAGCCGAGGACGCTTTTTATATGAAGAAGGGAGATGTGTATCAAGATGAGCATTTAATGATTAGGGCGTTTGGATCGACCGATGTCGGTATCTCTTTTTTGATTGAGACGCAAGGTAAACAGATCTTTCATGCCGGAGACTTGAATAACTGGCATTGGAAAGATGAGTCTACTCCACAGGAAGTTGCGGAGGCGGAAGGGAATTACCTGAAAGAACTGGATATAATAGCGAAATATACGCAGGCGATGGATGTTGTCATGTTTCCGGTAGATCCCCGCTTAGGGACCGATTTTATGCGAGGTGCCCAACAATTCATCGACCGGATAAAGACCGGTATCTTTGTGCCGATGCATTTCTGGGAACGTCCGGCGGAGGTCATGGCTTTTGCCCCGTATGCCGAATCGAAAGGTTGCCGGTATGTTGTCCTTTCTGTACCGGGTGAGGGTACCGATATATAATATATTATTAATGTATAGGTTTTAGAAAACATATAAATTTATTTAGGTATGGAAGTTAAAGGCAGATTTGACCATTTCAATATTAACGTATTGGATTTGGAGAAAAGTATCGCTTTTTATAACAAAGCGTTGGGGTTGAAAGAGCATCATCGAAAGGTTGCGGAAGACGGTTCTTTTATATTGGTTTATTTAACGGATGAGCAAACCGGTTTCTTGATGGAGCTGACTTGGCTGCGTGACCGGAAAGAACCTTATGAGCTAGGCGACAATGAGAGCCATCTTTGTTTCCGGGTAGCCGGTGATTATGATGAGGTACGTAAATACCACAAGGAAATGGGAGCGGTTTGCTTCGAGAATACCAAGATGGGATTGTATTTTATTAATGATCCGGATGACTATTGGATCGAGATATTACCGTTGTGATAATTCTCCATTATTATATAACAATGTTGCTTAACATAAGTTTTTGAAAAAAGAAGATAAAATGATAGGAATCTGTAAAATTTTCTTCAAATCGTATTGCAACTTGTGTTAAACCTCTTATATTTGCTACCCAGAAAGAGGAAAATCATTATTAATCCTAAATATAAAATCATGGAGAAGCCTTATGTAGTAGGTATCGATATAGGTGGTACCAATACTGTTTTTGGTGTAGTTGACGCAAGAGGAACAATCTTGTATAGTGGATCAATTAAGACTGGTAAATATGCAGACGTTAATGACTATGTAGCGGAACTTGCTAAAGGTCTGAAATCTGTTATTGATCAGGCTGGTGGTTCGGATAAGATTAAAGGTGTGGGTGTAGGTGCTCCGAACGGAAACTTTTTCAACGGATGTATCGAATTCGCCCCGAATTTGCCTTGGAAAGGTAAGATTCCTTTGGCTCAATTGATCAGCGAACAGATCGATGGTATTCCTGTTGCTTTAACAAACGACGCCAACGCTGCCGCTATCGGTGAGATGACGTATGGAGCCGCTCGCGGTATGAAAGATTTTATCGTGATCACTTTGGGTACTGGCGTGGGTAGCGGTATCGTAGTCGGTGGTAACTTGGTATATGGACATGACGGTTTTGCCGGTGAGTTGGGTCACGTTATCATGCGTCGTAACAATGGTCGCCAGTGCGGTTGCGGTCGCCAAGGATGTCTGGAGGCTTATGCTTCAGCTACCGGTGTGGCTCGTACAGCTCGTGAATATCTGGAGATACGTAAGGATGAGAGTGTTCTTCGCGACTTGGATCCGGATGAAATCACTTCAAAAGACGTATACGACGCAGCTATGAAGAATGATAAGATCGCTCTTGAGATCTTCGAGGCTACAGGTACGATGTTAGGTGAGGCTTTTGCTGATTTCGTGGCATTTTCTAGTCCGGAGGCTATTATTTTATTCGGTGGTCTTACGAAAGCAGGCGATTTGATCATGAACCCGATCAAGCGTGCGATGGAGAAGAATATGTTAAAAGTATTCGCTGGTAAGACTAAATTATTATTCTCTCAATTGAAAGAGAGCGACGCTGCTGTATTGGGAGCAAGTGCTTTGGGTTGGGAAGTAAGAGACCAAAGCGCTGGTTTGGAAGTCTAAATCCGGTTTTGCATATAACGAAAAGAGATTTGCGAAATAAGGCAAGCCGCATCTATATTTAGGTGCGGCTTGTTGTTTTTAATTGAATTATAAGTCATAAAGTATGAGACATCCGTTGTATCAATTTCAGTTTTGCCCGGTTTGCGGGGCAAAAGCTTTCGTGGAACATAACGAGAAAGCGAAAAAATGTATGGCGTGCGGTTTTGTTTATTATTTCAACCCGTCGTCGGCTGTCGCTTGTTTCATAAAGAACGCTAAGGGGGAGTTATTGCTGGTTCGCCGAGGAAAAGAGCCGGCTAAAGGTACATTAGATTTGCCCGGTGGCTTCGTCGATATGTTTGAGTCGGGGGAGGAGGCCATTCGCCGGGAAGTAAGGGAGGAGACGGGGTTGCATATCCAGAATTGCCGTTATTTGTTTTCCTTGCCTAATTTATATATGTATTCCGGCTTTGAGGTGCATACGCTAGATATGTTTTATGAATGCTTGGTAGATGATTTCAATAACGTGCATGCGGAAGATGATGCCGCCGAGATCGTGATCCTTCGCCCGGAGGATGTGAATCCGGAAGACTTCGGTTTAGACTCTATCCGAAAGGCGGTACCGATCTATCTTGGTAAATATTGATAGAACTTGCCTTCTGTTTGGCACATATTACTTATATTTGCGAATTAGAACGAATGGGCACTGAAGTAAGTGCTTGTATTAAAAAGCAAATGAGTGATGAAAAGAATACTTATTCCGCTGTGTCTGGTAGTAGGCAGCCACATGGCAAGCGGGCAGAGATCGTATCAATTTGATGCGCCGAACCGTTTGTTTGTCGAAGGCAAGGAGTTGTTTAGTTTGAAGAATTATTCAGGTTGTATCGATAAGCTGGAGGCGTATAAACAGCATTCCACGGATGTCGACTTGATTCAAGAGGCCGATTATATGTTGGTTTATTCCGCTTATGAGCAAGGCCGTCCCAATGCCGTTGAGTTATTGAAAGATTATCTGGATGTGTACCCGGCTTCCCGTCATGCGGACGAGGTGAACTTCTTGATCGGTTCCGCCCATTTTGGACAGGGAGAGTATCAGAAAGCTATCTTTTGGTTTAACGAATCGAACATTGATATGCTAAGTCCGGAACAACAGGAGGCTTATTGTTTCCGTTTGGCTTATTCTTTGTTGCAAACCGGGGATATGGAGAAGGCCCGTGGTTATTTCGCACGGATCGAGCAGATCGGAACGAAGTACCGGGAAGCATCTACCTATTATGTCGCTTATATCGATTACGCGGCCGGTAAATACAACAATGCCTTGGTGGAATTTTCCCGCTTGAAGGACTTGCCTGATTATAAGGAGCGATCTTTGTACTATATCACGCAAATTTATTTTATCCAGAATAAATACGAGAAAGTGATTAGCGAAGGCAAGGAATTGTTAGCCTCTTATCCGGATAGCGAGAACAATAGCGAGGTTTACCGTATCATGGGTAACGCCTACTATCATCTGGGAAATGAGGATCAAGCGATTAATATGCTGAGTAAATATATATCCTCGACGGATAGCCCGTTGAGGGGCGATTTATATATCTTGGGCGTATGTTATTACAATAAGGGTAATTACAGTAGCGCCGTGAACGCTTTGGGACGGACCGTTCGTGAGAACGACGCCCTTTCGCAGAACGCTTATCTGTATCTGGGGCAAAGTTATCTGAAATTAAAAGATAAGAATAACGCCCGTATGGCCTTCGAGGCTGCCGCGACTTCTTCTTTCGATAAGCAAGTGAAAGAGGCGGCTATGTATAATTACGCTTTATTGATACACGAGACCGCTTTCACGGGCTTTGGCGAGTCGGTGACAATCTTCGAGGATTTCTTGAATGATTTCCCGAATTCCAAATATGCCGATAAGGTAAACGATTATCTGGTGGAGGTTTATTTGACTACCAAGAACTATCAAGCGGCTCTGAACTCTATCGATAAGATCAAGCATCCGAGTACGAAGATCTTGGAGGCGAAACAAGATATCTTATTCCAGTTGGGAACGCAGGCGTTCACGAATATGGAATTGGATAAGGCGGTCGATCTTTTCAGCCGTGCGATCTCACTGGGCGCTTATAATCTGGAATCTCGTAACGACGCTTATTTCTGGCGTGGGGAATCTTATTATCGTCAAGGTGTGTATAATAAGGCGATTTCCGATTATCGTACCTATTTGAATAATACCCGCCAACGTAATACGGATATGTATGCCTTGGCACATTATAACTTAGGTTACAGCTACTTCAAATTGAAAGAGTATGGAGAGGCGTTGAACCGCTTCCGTCAATACGTGAATCTGGAAAGCAATCAGCAGACTCCGGCTTATGCGGACGCTTATAATCGTATCGGCGATTGTTTATTCCACAACCGTCAGTTCGCTATGGCGGAAGAGAATTATACCCGTGCGGCGCAATTGCAACCGTCCGCCGGAGATTATTCGGTGTATCAGAAGGGTTTCTTGCTTGGGTTACAGAAAGATTATAAGGGAAAGATCAGCGTAATGGATCGTTTGATCCGTGATTTCCCGGAATCACAATATGTGGATGATGCCTTGTTCGAGAAAGGACGTTCTTACGTGTTATTGGATAATAATCAAGCGGCTGCGGCAAGCTTTGAGCAATTGATGCGTGATTTCCCGCAAAGCAGTCTGGCTCGTAAGGGCGGCGTACAGCTTGGTTTGATTTATTTCAACGACAATCAGCCGGAGAAAGCGGCCGAGGCTTATAAGAGCGTGATTAGCAATTATCCGGGTAGCGAGGAGGCGAAAGTGGCCTTGCAAGACTTGAAGTCCGTATATATCGAGTTGAACGATATCAATTCGTTTGCCGCCTATGCGAATTCATTAGGTGGGAATGTTCGTTTCGAGGTGAGTGAGCAAGACTCCTTGACCTATTTGGCAGCCGAGAAGTTATTTATGCGAGGCGATAATGAGGGCGCTCGTCGTAGCTTGACGAATTATTTGCAAACCTTCCCGCAGGGAGCGTTTAGCTCGAACGCTAATTTTTATTTGGCAAGTATCGCTTTTGCCAAGAAAGAACAGGAGGAGGCGAAACGCCTGTTCTCGCTGGTATTGGAAAGCGGTGATACGAAATTCAGGGAAGAGTCTTGGGCTCGTAAAGCTGAGATCGAGTATCTGGATAAGGATTACGCCGCCGCTATGGAAAGTTTTAAACATCTACAGGCGGTAGCGGAGAATCCGGAGAATAAGGAGGCCGCTAAATTGGGCTTGATGCGTTGCGCCGAGTTGACCGGTCAGCCGCAAGAGGCTTTGCTGGCCGCCAACGATTTGCTGAAGGAACCGAAGCTATCTCCGGAGATCATGTCCGAGGCCCGTTATGTCCGTGCGAAGGCTTATATCAGCTTGAAGCAGGAGAACAAGGCGTTAGCCGACTTGAAGGAGATCAGCAAGGATACCCGTACGGTACACGGGGCGGAGGCTAAATATCTATTGGCTCAATTGTATTATGATAATAAGGATGATAAGAATGCCGAGACTGTCTTGATGAACTTCATCGAGAACGGTACGCCTCACCAATATTGGTTGGCACGGGGCTTTATCTTGTTGGCTGATATTTATATCCGCCAAGGTGATGATTTCCAAGCTCGTCAATATCTGACCAGTTTGCAAAACAACTACAAGGGCGATGATGAGATTGCCGCGATGATCGAAGACAGATTGGGTAAACTAAAGAAATAAAAGAAAGCGATGAAGACTATATATAATGTAAAGGCGTTGTGTGTGGCAGCTTTGCTGGGTTCGGCTGCTGCTGCGAGTGCGCAAGAGGATGTTACGAAAGAAAAGAACCTGAACCGAGAGATGACGCTTGAACGGGAGTATGATCCTTCCGTGCAGGACGCTAGCAAGGTAAATACGCTTCCCGTGGTGAAAGAGCCGGAGGTTCGTAAGATCCCGATCGATTACTCGAATTATACGATCGCCGCCGATCCTCAGAAAGAGATTAGCTTGTTGCCTTCCGGAAATATCATGACGCAGATGGATTACAACAAGCGCCGGGGATATTTTAACTTTGGTATGGGTACGCGCATGAATATCAACGGAGACTTGGGCTATCATATCCTGAGTACTGAGAAGGATCAGCTGAATCTATGGTATTCGCATCGCTCCACGAACGGAAAGCCAAAGGATTATGATGTCAAGGCGAAAATCAATGACAACTTGGGAGGCATCAACTACAAGCACGCTTTCGAGAAGACGATATTCAGTATCGGAGCGAAGTACGGCTACTCCGCATTCAATTATTATGGGGCGGCATTGTCTGATCCTACATCCAGTTATGCCCCTTCGGAGGATTTATTACAGAGAGATCGCGAAACCAACCAAGTGAACCAGACGATCGCTGCTACGATAGGTTTCGAGTCGAAGGAGGAGGCTGAGGTTGGCTATTTGTTGGACTTAGGTTATACTAATTTCTCGCATAAATATGGATTAAGTAGGGTGATGGACGGCCCTACGGAGCATACTCTAGAGGCAAAGTTTGATCTGAACGCTGGTTTCAATGGGAATATGCGAGTAGGCTTGGGCGGTTTGGTCGAATATTTTAATTACAGTTTGCCGGAGGTAGGAGGTTATGAATATGAGTTCAAGAACCATGTCGAGGCGATGTTGTCGCCTTATTATAAGGTAGAGGGTGATAATTGGAATTTAAAGCTGGGTGCGAACGTGATGCTGGCTACGGGCGACGAGACAAAATTCATGGCCTCTCCGAATGTAGCCGCCGATGTGGAGGTGGCCGACAAGACGGAGCTATACGTGAACGCTGGCGGCAAGATGTACTCCAACAGCATGTACGAGATGTCGCGTGTGAACCGCTACCTCTACCCGATGGCAGAACTATTGCCCTCGCGCAATTGGCTGGACGCTGTCTTGGGTATCCGGAGCGGCGTGGCACCGGGCTTTTGGTTTGATGTGTTCGCCGGATATAAGATAACGAGCGATGATGTGCTGTTTACTCAGTCTGATGTTTGGTCAGCGAATTATTTCGGCAGTTTCAGTGTTGCGGAGCCGGGTATCGACACGAAGCAACTTTTCGTGGGAGCCAACTTGAAGTATAGTTATCAACAATGGTTCGATATTGCTTTGAAAGGTGTATATAATAATTGGAAAGCGGAAACGGATGAAGGCGAGTTGCCTCATGCGTGGGGGAAGCCGGAAATGGAACTGAATGCGAACCTGACCGTCCGCCCGATTGAGAAATTATCTATCGCTTTGGATTATTATTTGGCTACCGGACGTTATGCGAATGTACGGACTTGGGGTGTCAATGGGAACACTGGTATGACGTACGATAAAATGAATGAGTTTAAGATGAACAACATCAACGAGCTAAACCTAACAGGTACCTATACCTTCAACGATACCTTCGGTGTTTACGCTAAGTTGAATAATATCCTTTGCCAGAAGTATGAGGTATATTACGGATATCCTTTGCAAAGCTTTAGTGCGATGATTGGCGTGAATATCAATTTCTAACACTTGAAATAGGAAGGATGGGCGACATAAATATCAAACAACTGGAAAGCCTTCGCTGGAGGATGCGGGTGATCGAGACGCTGACCGTGATCGGGACAGCGTGGATCGCCTTGGCGGTTTACCAGAAGAAGGAAGAACTGGTTTATTATTTGGTGGGAGCCGTAGTCCTTCTATTCCTGTTAAAGTATTATACGCAATTCCGTCTGCGAAAAAGACAGTTCGTCTCTAATCTCGTGGAGCAGCGGACGATGGAATTGCGTTTCCAGCGGGATGCGATGCAAGCGGAGTCGGAAAAACTATCCCGTGCCCTTTCTGCCTTGGCGGACGCTCAAGACGAGTTGGTTCGTAAGGAACGTCTGGCATCGATCGGCCAATTAACGAAAGGTCTGGTGGATCGTATCTTGAATCCCTTGAATTATATCAATAACTTCGCTCATTTGTCTGCTGTATTAGCGAAAGATATCAAGCAGAATATCGATGAGGACGAAGAGACCGGTAAACACGATAATTATAATGATACGCAAGAACTGCTGGTTCTTTTGACCAGCAATCTGGATAAGATAGCCAAGCATGGTGATAACACGGTGCGGATCGTAAAAGCGATGGAAGAATTGCTGAAAGATCATTCGGCGAATCGAACTTGCGTGGATATTAATGATTTATGTAAGGTCAATCTGGATATCTTGCGAAAGAATTATGCGAAGGAGATCGAGAAGAATCAAGTAGATCTATCATTCTCCGGGCTTTCCGTACCGTTGACAATCGAGGTGAATATCGATCAGATGGGAAAAGCCTTGTCGCAGATATTGGATAATAGTATATATGCGGTCTTGAAAAAGGCCGGAGAGCCGGGCTATCAGCCTTCTGTCTCGTTGGTATTGCGTATTCAAGCGGATAAGCTGCAAGTGGTTATCCGTGATAATGGCGTCGGTATAGAAGAAACGATAAAGACGAAAGTCTTTTCTCCGTTCTTTACCACCAAACCGACTGCGGAAGCGGCAGGAACAGGTCTTTACTTGAGTCGGGAGGTCGTTTTGAACCATAAGGGTACGATCGCTATCGAGTCGGAGAAAGATAAATATACGGAAGTTACGATTACGTTGCCTATTTATAGTTAGGAAAGGAGGTTCATCATGATACAGGATTTACATACCGAGATCGATCGGTTAAAAAGGCGAATTAAACTTTGCGAGCGGATTACGCTGGGTAGCTTGGTCGGTATTTGTGTATCTGTGAAGTTCGGTCATCAAGAATGGATCGGATTGCTTTTCTTGATTCTGTTTTGCCAGATCTCTAAGTTGGTTTTCAAGCGGAAACTCAAACAAAAAGAGTATTTGGTGAAAGAGGTAGAGGAGCGTACGCAGGAGATCCGTTCGGAGAAAGACGCGATCCAAGAGGAATCCGAGAAATTGGCGGCGGCTTTGAAAGCCTTGGGTGAGGCGCAGGACGAGCTGGTCCGTAAGGAACGGATGGCTACCGTAGGGCAATTGACCCAAGGTTTGGTGGACCGTATCTTGAACCCACTGAATTATATCAATAACTTCGCAAATCTGACATCGGGGTTGGCCAAGGATCTCCGGGAAAATCTGGATAGTCAGAAAGAGCATCTGAAACCGGATGTGTATGACGACTCGGTAGATTTGCTGAATATGATGACCAGTAATTTGGAGAAGATCTCCGAGCATGGTTTCAATACGGTCCGTATCGTTAAGGCGATGGAGGAATTGCTGAAAGACCGAAGAGGTAATCTTACGCTTACCAACATAAACGGATTATGCCGGATCGCCTTGGATAAATTGAAGAAAACGTATGAGCAGGATATTCAAGAGAAGAATATCCGGATTGTTTTCGATAATTTGACGCTGTCTTTGATGATGGAGGTAAACGTGGAGCAGTTCAGTAAGGTTCTGGCCGGGATATTGAAAAATTCCATGTATGCCCTGTTGAAGAAATCGGAGACCGTGACTTTTAGTCCGGAGATATTCCTTGGATTGAAAGTCAATAAGGATATGCTGGAAATAACGATCCGGGATAACGGGTCCGGTATCGACGAGAATATAAAAGATAAGATATTCGCTCCTTTCTTCACGACAAAGACAACGGGGGAAGCGGCCGGCGTAGGGCTTTACCTATGCCGTGAGATCGTGCAAAACCATCGGGGAACCATCGAGGTGGAGAGTAAGAAAGGAGAATATACCCAGTTTCTAATTACGATCCCTGTATATCAACCGAAAACAATTACACCGCCTAAAGAGGAGGAATAGATATGGAAGACCAGAGTAAGGAAATAGAACGGCTACGTTTGCAAGTGAAGAACTTAGAGAAATTATCTTCTTTAGGTATGTTGAGTGCCGGGATCGCACATGAGATCCAGAATCCGCTCAACTTTGTCATCAATTTCAGTAAGCTGTCCTCTAAGTTAGTGGATGACTTGGAAGATATTTTAGAAGAAGAGAAAGATGTCTTGCCTCCGGAATCTTGGGAGAAGCTGACCGCCTTGCATGAGGAGTTTAGCGAGATCGTTAACGATTTGCATGGTAACTTGAAGAAGATCGAGGAACATGGAAACCGGGCGACAAGTATCATCCGGGGTATCTTGCTTTATTCCAGGGGGAAGGATGACGAGTACATCCCTACGGATATCAAGAATCTGGTGAAGGAATATGTTTGGCTGGCTTATCATTCGATGCGAGCGAACTATAAAGGTTTCAATATCGCGATCCGGGAGCATTACGAGGAGGGGCTTCCGATGCTGAAAGTGATCCCGCAGGATTTGAGCCGTGCGGTATTGAATGTCATGAATAACGCTTGCTATGCGGTCTATAGCAAATCCAAGCTCTCGCCGATCGGGTATGAGCCGGTTATATCCGTGGATCTACGGAAGGAGGGAGATTCTTTAAGATTAAGTATCGAGGATAATGGTATCGGTATGCCGGAGGATATCCGGGAGCAGATATTCTCCGCGTTTTTCACCACGAAACCGGTGGGAGAGGGAACTGGCTTGGGACTGTCCATTACCCGATCCATCATCGAGGAGAAGCATGACGGGAAGATAGAGGTGGAATCGAAAGAAGGCGAGTTTACCCGTTTCATATTCCTTATTCCATTAACGAAATAAACAGAAGAATTATGGCTGTCAAGATATTAAGCGTAGACGACGAACAGGATCTGGAAGTGTTGCTGACTCAGTATTTCCGCCGGAAGATCCGCAGGGGCGAGTATGAGTTCTCCTTTGCCCATAATGGTTTGGAGGCGTTGAGGATGATGTTGGACCATCCGGACTTTGATATCATATTGAGCGATATCAATATGCCGGAGATGGATGGCTTGACATTGCTGACGAAGATTAACGAGATGCGTAACCCGGCCTTGAAATGTATCATCGTATCGGCTTACGGGGATATGGAGAATATCCGTACCGCCATGAACCATGGCGCTTTCGACTTCGCTACCAAGCCGATCGATATGGAGGATCTGGAACGTACGATCGAGAAGGCGGTGGAGCAGATCGCCTTTATCAAGGAGGCCCAGAAGGAACACCATCAGCTGGAGGAGATACAGTATGACTTGAACGTGGCACGCGAGATACAGCAGTCGATCCTGCCGAAGCAGTTCCCTCCGTTCCCGCGATACGATCAATTCGACCTCTACGCTACCATGAGCGCGGCGAAGGCCGTGGGGGGTGATTTCTACGATTTCTTCTTGGTGGACGATAATCATCTGGGCTTCACGATCGCCGACGTGTCGGACAAAGGGATTCCGGCCGCTATTTTCATGGCGATCAGCCGTACGGTGATCCGTTCCACGGCGCTCAGGCAGCTATCGCCGGCGGCCTGCATGAGGGAATCGAACGAGCTGTTGTGCCGCGAGAGTGTCAACGGGATGTTTGTCACCGCTTTCTATGCGATCTTGAATATCCATACGGGCGACGTGGTGTATTGCAACGGGGGGCATAACCGTCCGGTATGGATTCGAAAGAACGGCGAGGTCTCCCTTTTGGCGGCGACCGGCGACATGGCCTTGGGTGTCGTGCCGGAATTGGCTTATAAGGAACAATCCTTGAAACTGGAGGCGGGAGACAGCCTGTTCCTCTACACGGACGGGATCACCGAGGCGATGAACCCGCGGAACGAGCAATACGGGGATATCCGTTTGCTGGAGGCTTGTAGCGCCGCAAGGAACCAATCCCCCCAATCCATGGTCGATGGCATCTCCGGATCCGTCCGCTCTTTCGCCGACGGGGTCGCGCAGAGCGACGATATCACGATGCTGGCGCTGACTTATAAAGGGTAGATTTTATGAGAATGAGGGTGTGACGGATTTAGAAGTGACTATTCGGAAATGTTACTGATTGTAACTACTAAATTTAAAAGAGAGCCGTGTCATTACAGTTTGACACGGCTTTTTTGTCTTGATCGTCGGGCGAGAGTCTGATTAGCGTCATTCGGAAGGCTCCCAGTCCTTCATTTGTTCTATGATATAGGCTATCGCTTCCTCGTCTGAGTCGTAAACATGACATTCTAAGCTGACGTTTTTATCAGGTGATAGCTCTTCTTGATAATAGAATTCGCTCTTTGGGAAGAGCGTATCATCGTCAGCGATATCATCCGGATAAAGGATCGTTGCGTGTAATAGATTGTCTCCATCTGTTTTTAAGAAAAAACGACCACCTAGCTGCTCATGTACCAATGTCTGATCGGGGGTGATTAATCCATTTCCTTGAGATTCATACATGTAATTATGTCCGACAAGTAATAGTATGTTCCCTAGTCCTTTCTCTCGTTTATAAGCGTTCCATTTTTGCCATAGAGTGTCTTTGCCGCTTATCTGTATTGGTATATATAGCTTACTGTCATGGAACCAAATAGTTGAGGGAGAATCATAAGGATAGGATTTCCCTTCTTGTATTATCTCAGTCGTACCATCTTTCTTTGTAAACGTCTTGGATGTCTTTATTGCGAAGAATCGGTTTTCCATTGTTGCTCGAAATTCTTCTCCCTTTATCTCATCGTCTTTATCGCATGTGCAGAAAAAGAGTAAAGAGAAGACGGATAGCATGAGGTATTTGAATGGTGATGTATCCATAATCAAAAATTATTTTAGATTTTTATGCGAGAAGTGGGGGAACTTAGCAGGGAGGCGATGGGCGGAATGTTTCTCTTTCCGCCCGCCTCCCTTATGAAAAGAGCGCCTAGATCTCGTCGGGCGACTCGCTGTCGCCGTCGCCGTCAGGGTTCGGGTTGGGGGTAGGAGTGGTGTCGGTCGACGCGTCGGGATCGAGGTCGGGCTTCTTCGTGCCGCCCTGCGCCGCCACGTTGGCGTAGTGGTTGGCCGTGGCGGTGGCCTCGATGATGAACTCTTCTATTTTCGCGTCGGGTGTCACCACGTTGAATGCGTTCACGATGGTTACGACCTGCTCATAGAGCTTGTCCACGTTCACGCGTTGCTTCGAGGCGGTCAGCGTGCCATAGTCCTTCATGAAAGAAGCGTCCTCGCGGTTGCGCAGGCGGATCAGCTCCTCGAAGCGCAGGTTGTCGGCGGCCAGGCTCTCCACCGGCTTGGCCAGCCCCATCGCCTCCAGCGCGGCGGCGTTGCCCTCGGCCTGCAGCGCGGCCACCATACCCTTCGTCTCGGAGATCTGGGCGGATTGCTCATGTTGGTTGATTCCATTGTACGTGCCGGCGATCCCTTTCAAGGGAAGGGCGTTCTTGTACGTCTCGCTATCCTCGGGGGCTTGCAGGCAAGCCTTGATTATGTTCAGTATCGCGCGGATCCAGCGGTCGCACCGCTCGTTCTGGGCCTGCACGTCGGCGGAGTAGACCGAGGCCGCTATCTTCTTGATCAACGCTTGTTCTGTCCCCACTTCTCCCTGATAGAGCGGGAATAATGTCTCCAGATGCAACGTTTCCGCGCCGGCCTCCTCGATGAGGTGGCAAAGCTCGGCGTGATAGGCGGCGTGCGAGCCGTTTGTCAACCCACTTCCTGTGTATTTCTTCCAAGTAGCCATAATTGTTGATTTTTTTTAGATGAATCAAATGATTTGTTTTTAACGGGGGACAATATAGGCGATATTTCTGTAAGAATCAAGCCGCGGAACGATTCTTTCGGAAGATTTTTCCCGAAAAGCCTCCGCGGAACGATTCTTTCGAAGGATTTTTCTCGAAAAGCTTCTGCGGAACGTTTTTTTCGGAGGATTTTTCCCGAAAAGCCTCTGCGGAACGATTCTTTCGAAGGATTTTTCCCGAAAAGCTTCCGCGGAATGTTTTTTTCGGAGGATTCCGTCCGGAATCTATCTACTTTCCAGCCAGGCGAGGTTGAATTTGTAATAGAGACGGCTGCTGACCAGATGGATCATCCGGTCCGGGCTTTGGGTGGCGGCCATATATCCCCTCGGCTCCGCGTGTGTCTTGTCCATCTCGAAGAATTGGGTCCACGCTCCGCCGTTCAGGAAGCGGGGGATGCCGTCCGTCATCAACTTCCTCACGGGCCACGTTTTCCCCTCGTCGTAGGAGAGGGCCGCATACAACCCGAAGCCCCGGTACGAGTCGCCCTCTTTATCCGGGAAGATCATGCCCCGCTCGCTCTCGGGAGTCCTCAGCGGGTGGTCGGTGAACGAGATCAACAAGAGGGGGCCTTCCCCACCCATGTAAAAACTCTCGGCAGGTATGTTGGCCAATGGAATGGAAGGTTGCCGAGTAGGTTTTGTACTTATGTTTATTTTTTTCAATGTTCAATTGAATTATTTCTGCGTTTTTATAGCGTTTGATTGATTTTTGTTTGTTCTTTTTTAAAAAATCAGACAAAAAGATTTGTGTAAATAAAAATGTCTATATTTGCCGTGTCGAATAAAAAACGAAGTAAAATGAAAAAAAGAATTATTTCTTTTGCGGTTGTTGCGATAGCTGCGGCCGCAGGTTGGGTATTTAACACAAGGGATTATTCAAAATTGATGAATTTATCCGTGAATACAGTGGACGCTTCTGCCTATAAATGTGCTACGACCGCAGGCTCTTGCTGGTTGGATGATTACTATGAGTGCTGCGATGCGGGAAATGTGGGTTGTTCCCCTTGTGGAGAATAGAAACCTGGTGTAGGGTGTCTCTGTTTATTCTGAGGCGTCCTACCTTTTTCTCTGTTAATTTGTATCATTGTATATTCTTAAGTAGATTGTAAATTGACCACGAATGAAACATATCTATATGGTTATCATCTGCCTGCTCGCTTGTGCGTCGTGCGAGGATGCGGATCGGGATGCTTACTCCTTGGTGAGATCCGATGAGGAGTACTCCTTTGAGTTGGATCGGAATACCTTGAATTGGAGTCTGGCGATGTGTTTATATACGGATCGTATGGGGGAGGAATATCTGACCTTCCTAAACCGGGGCCAGAACGAGATCCTTTTCTATTCATGGAAAGATAAGCGACTGAGATTCAAGATCAGTCCCAAGGTGGACGGAAATAATGGGGTCGGATTTGTCAATGGATATTATATTCATAATTTGGATAGTATATTCTTGTCGGTGTCCGGCTTGCCGGAGATCCCTATTATAAATAGGCAAGCGGAGGTCGTTGACAAATTGGCTTGCGAGATGACGACCGATGGCACCCCCATCGCGCGCTTTGTCTCCGGCACCCGCCATCCCTTTGTCGTGAAAGATCAGATCTTATATCTGCTTCCCGGGTGTGATCGGTGGGCGAAACACAGTCCTATGCGTGTAGGGCTCGACTTGGCTACGAAAGAGATCCATCGATACCCATTGGATTATCCCCGTTTCGAGGGAGCGGATAACAGGGCGAAAAGAGCCGGTGTAGAGCTCTTCGTAAGCGGCTGTTTTACCGGAAATAAATACGTGTATTCTTTCTATTATGATGAGAGTGCCTATGTCACTTCCATGGATCAAGAGGAGGTGGAGAGGATACCCATTAAAAGCAAATATGTGGATAAGATCTTCTTGCCGGATGATTATAATCAGGTCTCGGACAATCAAGGAGGTTTTAAGGAGATGTGTGAGAACGCGAATTACGGCTCGATGCTCTACGACAAGTACCGCGATGTCTACTACCGGGTGGCCTACCCGAAGACGGAGATCGAGCCGGGTGTCAATACGATTGAGCTGATGCAATATGGGCGGAAAGTCTTCTCCATCATCATCGTGGACAACCGGTTCAACGTGATCGGCGAGACCCTTTTCCCGGTGTATCGCTATAACCCCGACATGATGTTCATCCGCGAGGATGGCCTTTATATCTCCGCCAGCCACCCGATGAGCCAGGATTTCAGCGATGATGAATTGCGGTTTCACAGGTTTGAATTGAGAAAGAAATAATCGATGGCGACGCTGGAAAAGATACCGTGGTTACGATGGGTGGATCGGGTACTGAACGTGTTATGCGCCTTGATCGGTTGTGTGGTGGTGTACCTGCTGCTGAGCGTGTTCTGTTTCTGTACATTTAAGGTTCCCTCGGAGTCCATGATGCCCGACCTGCTGCCGGGAGATCAGGTAGTGGTGAACAAGATGGTGCTGGGACCGCGGCTGTTTAACTTGCGTCAGGCGGCGAAGCGGCGGCGAGTCCCAGTCTATCGGCTGCCCGGTTTCGGCGAGGTGAGGCGAAACGATGTGCTGGTCTTCCACGATCCTTATCCCTATGGTTCGGTAAACCGGATCCGGATGGATCGGAGGAACGCCGCGATCTACCGCGAGCTGATCGAGTGGGAGCAACAAGGATCGCTGCGTGTGGACTCTGCGGGAGTAGTCTTCCTTGATGATAAGCTGCTGGAGGGCTATCGCTTCGGGCACGATTATTACTTCATGGCCGGAGATAACGCACCGGCTTCACACGACTCCCGCTTCTGGGGCCTGCTGCCGGGCGAGTTCATCGTGGGCAAGGTCTGGCTGACGTTCCTTCTGTGAATATGTAAGCCGGAAACGTGGATAGCCTATTGATTTTGTTTGGCGCAGTTTGTCTTTTTGTCTGTTTTTTTTGTTTTTTTCTATCTTTATTCTTTTAATGATTATTGTTTATCGATTTTTTTATTTGCTTATTTGGAAATTTAGCGATAAAAAGATTTTATAAACGAAAAAGTGTTTATATTTGCCGCATCGAATAGAAATCTGCTATTGAAATAGATTTATTTGTTTAAATATAATAGATTTATATTCGATGTTGTATCTAAATTATCAATAACAATAAAAATGTAGCGTTATGAAAAGAAGACTTTTTTCAGCGATCGTAGTAACCGCCATTGCGTTGGCGGCAGGTATTATCTCTTCTCAAAGCAAGGAGGAGGTAGAGTTGACGGACTTGGCGATGTCGAACGTGGAGGCTATCGCCCGGGTAAATGGCTGTTTCCTTGATGAGAAAACATGGTCTTGTACGCCTATGGGGGATAGCTTGGGTTGTGCGCCGTGTGATTGGTATTGAAAATCCTATAGAATTAAAATTCTCTTATGAAATCTGCTATTGGGTTTATTCTTTGTGTCTTGTTGTCCGCTTGCGGGCAGCAAGGCTCAGTACCTGTGCGATATGAGTTAATATTGACGGAGGACAAGGTTTACCTATATCAAGACTTTAACCGGCAGCTGGAATTTGACGATTTCTTGGCGAAAAGTCCACTGACGATCACGTATGATACGCTGACGCACGAGGTCATGGTCTCGGACTTCAAGTATCCGCTTCTCCGGACGGAAAGCGATTTGGGCGAAGGCCGGACTTGTTCGGTTGAGTTTTCCTGTTGCCGGACAATATCTATATCTCCACCCTCATGTTCATCCGCGAGGATGGCCTCTACATCCGCGATAGCCATTATCTGAACCCGGATTTCAATGAGGGCGTGCTGGACTTCCGGCGGTTTGAGTTGAGAAAGAAGTAGACAAATAAAAATGAGTCATTATGAATAAATCGTTTCTTTACTGTTTTTTGTCCATTAGTCTCCTGTTGTTGTCCGCTTGTCATAAGAAAGGGAACGATGACATCAAGCAGGCTGTGGCGGAATGGACGGGGAAAGAGATCGTATTCCCGCCGAAGTTGACGTTTACCCGCTATTTATCCGATACGGTGGATTATGCGTATGATGATAGATCGGCTAAGATATTGGTGTATGTCGATTCCGCCGGATGCACAAGTTGCAAGATCCAGCTGGAGTTGTGGAAGGATTTTATGGAGCAGGTAAGGCTTGCGGGAGTAAAGGGGATTCCGTTCCTGTTCGTTTTCCAAGCGAATGAGGAAGAGGAGATCGAGGATTTATTGCGGACAAATTACTTTAGCTATCCTGTTTGTTTCGATCGTGAGGATCAATGGAACTTGTTGAATAAATTCCCGGAAGATGATCGTTTTCATACGTTCTTGCTGGATGAGAATAATAAGGTTGTTCTCTTGGGGGATCCTACCCGGTCTATTCTTTTGAAGGATATGTACTTGAAACAATTGACGGGAAATGACAAGGAAGACGTTCTAGTGGCTCATACAAGTGTTCGGATCGAGAACCGGGACATTCATTTGGGCGACTTTTCCAAGGGCGAAAGTAAAGAGGCCCTTTTTGAGTTGGTCAATACCGGAGATCATCCGTTGGTGATTTTGGATATGGCGACAAGCTGCGGATGCGCTCGTCCGGAATATGATAAACGTCCTGTTCCCAAGGGAGGCAAGGCTTGGATAAAGGTGGTGATGACTCCTGTGGATATGGGTTCCTTTAGCGAGACGGTCACCGTCCGTTGCAATACGGATACGGCGATCCGATTAACGATGTGCGGAATGGTAAAATAAACAAAAATCGATATTTATATGAATACTGTATTCCCAAAATGGATCAAGGTAGCCTGCTGCCTCTCCTTTCTTCTTACCGCCTGTGGCGGGGGTACTCTGAAAGATCCTGCGGATCGTTATGAGTTGGCGGCAACGGAGGACAAGCTCTCCTTCACCCTCGAAGACAACACGACGCTGCTTATCAAGGCGATGTTTCTCTATACCGATCCCGATGGCCGAGAGTATCTGACTTTCCAGAACGACAAGGAGCCGCAAATCTTTTTCTATGACATCCAAACCCAGCGATTGGCGAAGAAATTGGAGCTGGAACGCGAGGGAAGCGACGGCGTGGGGCGTACTATCGGCTATTATATCAAGAACATGGACGAGATCTTCCTGACCTCGGCGATGACTCCTGAGTTTTATGTCGTGGATGGAGCAGGCAAGTTGCTCCGGAAGATGGATGTGCGGAAGTGGACGGATTTTCCCTTGTGGCCTTTTCCCTCGATTTCCTTTAGGAATACGTCCGTCTTTTTCGTGGGGGACAAGGTTTACCTATATCAAGACTTTAACCGGCAGTTGGGATTTGACGATTTCTTGGCGAAAAGCCCACTGACGATCATGTATGATACGCTGACGCACGAGGTCATGGTCTCGGACTTCAAGTATCCGCTTATCCGGACGGAAAGCGATTTGGCCGAGGGTCGGACTTGTTCGGTTGAGTTTTCCTGTTGCCGGGAATACGACGGGAAGCGGGTCATCTATTCTTTCGGCGCGGACGAGGATCTATACGTGACGAACCTGGAGAACCGATTGGAGCGGAAGGTGAAGGCCAAGAGCCGGTACATAGATGACGTGACCCGCCTGAACATGCGGCCCGCGGATATAAAGGCCGCCCTGCGCAAGATGAGCGAGGTTCCGCTCTATGGCAACCTGCTGTATGATAAATACCGTGATGTCTACTACCGCGTCGCCTATCCGGAGACGGAGGTGGATCCCTCGCTGGACGGCGGGGATCTTTGGCAGTTCGGCCGCAGCCGCTTCTCGATCATGATATTGGACAAGGACTTGCGGGTGATCGGCGAGACCCTCTTTCCGGATAATATCTATATCTCCACCCTCATGTTCATCCGTGAGGACGGCCTCTACATCAGCGATAGCCATTTTCTGAACTCGGATTTCAGCGATGACGAGCTGCGGTTTCACAGGTTTGAGTTGAGAAAGAAATAATCGATGGCGACGCTGGAAAAGGAGCAGTGGTTACGATGGGTGGATCGGGTACTGAACGTGTTATGCGCCTTGATCGGTTGTGTGGTGGTGTACCTGCTGCTGAGCGTGTTCTGTTTCTGTACATTCAAGATTCCCTCGGAGTCCATGATGCCCGGCCTGCTGCCGGGAGATCAGGTAGTGGTGAACAAGATGGTGCTGGGACCGCGGCTGTTTAACTTGCGTCAGGCAGCGAAGCGGCGGCGAGTCCCAGTCTATCGGCTGCCCGGTTTCGGCGAGGTGAGGCGAAACGATGTGCTGGTCTTCCACGATCCTTATCCCTATGGTTTGGTAAACCGGATCCGGATGGATCTGCTACGCTATTTCGTGAAGCGATGCGTGGGATTGCCGGGCGACAGTCTCTCCATCCGGAATGGCTATTACCGGGTGAAAGGGACAGACGAGCCGCTGGGCGATCTCGGTAAGCAGGCGGAGCAACTCGTTGCGGGCGAGGATGCATTGCGTCGACAGCGGATCTTCGAGGCGTATCCGCAAGCACCGGAACTGGGCTGGAACGTATTCGAGTTCGGACCGCTCTATATCCCCCGCCGGGGCGACTCGATCCGGATGGATCGGAGGAACGCCGCGATCTACCGCGAACTGATTGAGTGGGAGCAACAAGGATCGCTGCGTGTGGACTCCGCGGGAGTAGTCTCCCTTGATGATAAGCCGCTGGAGGGCTATCGCTTCGGGCACGATTATTACTTCATGGCCGGGGATAACGTACCTGCCTCCCACGATTCTCGCTTCTGGGGGCTGCTTCCGGACGAGTTCATCGTGGGCAAGGTTTGGCTGACGTTCCATCCGTGAATGAACGGCGCTACGCAGAGCGACGATATCACGATGCTGGCGTTGACTTATAAAGGATAGGCCGGGCTTGTTACACGAAAAAAGGGGCTGTGTCAAAATGAGGTATGACACAGCCCCTTCGCTTTCTTATCTCATTGTGTGGGAGGATCTGGCCATTCCTGACCTTCCATGGGATCTCGCTCTTGCTCGATATGGAGGATTAGTGACTGGAAGCCATCGCCCCCAATCTCTAGCATAAAGTAACGCTTCTTCCCCATGTTCTGATGAATCCACATCTCTACATGATCCTCTCGCTCATAGCAGTCGATACAACCCGTATATAGCCTCTTTGGATACGTGCCGGAGGCGGATATCGGATTGTTGAAAACAGTCGTATCCTGTCCCTCTATCATGCAGGCCTTTATCAAGTTCCACCCGGAAGGTTGCACCGCGATTTTGAGCCTGTTCCCGTAATAGGGCACGACCGTGTCCCGTGCGCTCACCTCTAGCGCGGTTAACTCTTTTTCCGGAATAACCTCTTCGTTATCACAGGCGATCATCGCCCCGACAATCAATAAAAGCAAAATAAACTTATTCATTGGGTCCTGTATATGTTTTGTTATCAGAGTTTGCTTCTTCATCGAAACCGTCGATATACAATGTATAGTATAAATCCGTATAATCAAGAATCTCTCCGGGAGGGAATTTGAACCATCCATTGTCCGTTCCGTTCCATCCAAAGTTACAATGAATTCTATACCAAAACACGGGAGGATTGTAATAATCATATTCCATTCCATCCAAAATCCAAGTATGTCCTTCTGATTCTGAGTAACCGACTATGATCGCCGGTCTACCTTCCATGATATTATTATATAGTTTATTGTGGGAAGGTGCCCCATTTGCTATGTTCCATTGATATCCTAAAAGATCGAAATCCTCAAAATTATGGGGCCATGCTCCACTTGCGTTACATTGATAATTCATGTTTGACTTTACGCCGCAATAATGGACAAATTTGGCTACCATATCTTGTAGGTTGGGGGTAAGATTTGTGGCAGAAGGGACAGCGGTCATGGCAGAATGGTTAAACACCCCTTGAAATCTTGAAGATGGTTTATCAAAGTATGCGATAACTTGTGCTAAGGCAACGGCGGTACAACCTGCCGGAGGTATACAGCTATTCCCCGTTACTTGACAAGTTTTATTATAAGGGTACCTTTGCCCCCAAGTCGTTTTTATCAGATATATAGGATTACTTAGGCTTAATGTTGACGATTGCGGGGAAATGGAATTGGTTTGTATTTGCTTTAATTCCTCTTTTATGACGGAGGAGAAATTGTTAATGATAAATTTTAATCCCCAATTAAATGTCGTGTCAGTTATATTTCCATTCTCGACTATCGCATATACACTACTAAGCCTTTGATCTCCACTGGCAATAGCGAATCCTTTATTTCCATTATTAAAGTAATCAAATGTGAAAAGTTTAATGGAATCTTGTTCACTACCACCATCTATCTTGACTTTCATCTGTTTACATTCTCTGAGGGATAGAGTATATATTGGGAGTGATTCTCCTTTGGTTAGAGGTTTGGCGATTAAACGCTCTATAGCTTTTTTTGCATTTTGCAACTCGATATCTTGAGTATGTAATGTGATATTTTCCATTTCTTGGTCATTGCATCCGATGAACAAGAAAATAGAGATTATGTAAATTAAGATCTGTTTCATGTCTATAATTTTTTTAATTGTTGACTTATATTGTTCATATCCCTTATTCTTTCCTCTTGGCCGCCGCCTTCGCCGCGCCGACGCGCTGGTTGTAGAGGGCGGTGGTCTCGTCGATAAGGGCGTTCAGCTCGTTGACGAAGCGGGCGGTCTCGGCGGTGGGAGCCGCTACGCTCTGCACGAAGGCGATCGTGGTCATATCATCGTAAAGGTCGTCCATACGTAGGCGTACGACCGCGCTCGCCTCTTTGATGGAGGCTGCCCTGTTGCCGGTGCGCTGGGCGGTCAGTTTCGCGTATTCGTCGTTCGCCGCACGGAGGCTATCTAGTATCTCTTTCAGCCCCAATGTCTGTATCAGCGCCGGAACCCCCTCCTTGTCGAGATCTAGTAAAAGACCCTGTATCTGCGCCGTCTCTTGCTGGTTGGCCGATTTATAGATGCCGATATAGGGTTTAATGATATTGTAGACAGTCTGCGCCGCCGCACGTTGCGCCTCGATGGGGCTTTTCCTCATTTGTGACACCGTGGTAGTGAGATAGACCGAGAAGTCGTCGCGTTGTTTATCCAAGTCTAGCAACTGGGCGGTCTCGTCGCTGATGTGGGATTGGTTCACGAGGTCGGTCATTAAGACTTGATCCTTCTCGAAGGCCGCCTTTTGCGCGTCGGTGATGCCTAGCGGGTTATTGTCCAGACTGATCTCGTCGGGGCTTTCGGAGTCACCACCTCCCCCTCCGGCAGCGAACGCCAGCCGGTAGAAGGCGTTCATGAAGTTTGTGTACTCTGCGTTGTTCAATTTAGTCAGGCCCGCGGGTTTGATTTTCGTGTATGTTCCCATTTTTTTTGTATTTAAGGTTTAACTTATTGTTTGTCCTCAGTGGCTAAAGGTAGGAATTAATTTGGGAACTATGCTTGTTTGTCAAATAATACTCGCCGCCGGAGTCGGAACGGTAGCGAAGTAGGGGGCGAGGGTCGCCATGCGTTTCGTATGGCTTTGGAGTCGTGCGGCTAGGGTCGCCATGTGTTTCGCTTGGCTTTGGAGTCGTGCGGCTAGGGTCGCCATGTGTTTCGCTTGGCTTTGGAATCGTGCGGCTAGGGTCGCCATGTGTTTCGCTTGGCTTTGGAATCGTGCGGCTAGGGTCGCCCCCCGCTTCGATACCGTTCCGACTCCGGCGGCGGGGGCCGTTCATCATCTTCTTAATGGTTGTACATATCCTTATTATAAAAATCCAGCACCTTGATCGCCATATCGTAGGCCGCTTGTGCCGGGCTTTCCGGATTGATCTCTATCGCTTGCAGGTAGCTGTTGAGGGCTAGGCGTACGTTGCCTAGTTTATAATGAGCTTTTCCGAGGAGAAACCAAGCCTCGTCGGATCTCGGTTGCTCCGTGAGGTAAGCGTCCAAGAGCCGGATCGCTTCTTCTAGTTTATTCTCTGAAATAAGTCGCTTTATCTCTTCCATATTTTTGAATAGCTTTTTGATTTTGTCCCGCGAAGGTAAATAGAAACGCATGACTATATATATAATGTATAGGAAAAAACGCTTTTTTAGTGATCGATATACTGCGTACGTTAATTATTTGTGTAAGTTTGCACCCGATTTCTAACCAGCAAAAAATAGATATGCAAAAGAATTTGGTAATAGTGGAGTCACCCGCCAAGGCAAAAACCATCGAGAAGTTCCTCGGAAAGGACTATAAGGTTATGTCTAGCTATGGTCATATCCGCGACTTGAAGACGAAAGATTTCAGTATAGACCTCGAACACAATTATGCCCCCCAGTACGTGATTCCCTCTGACAAGAAGAAACTCGTGACCGAATTGAAGAACGAAGCGAAGAAAGCCGAGCAGGTTTGGTTGGCTTCCGATGAGGACCGGGAGGGAGAGGCCATCTCTTGGCATTTATATGAGGTATTAGGATTGAAACCTGAGAATACGAAACGTATCGTTTTTCATGAAATTACCAAGAACGCTATATTACATGCGATCGAGACGCCGAGAGATATCAATATCGATTTGGTGAACGCGCAGCAAGCCCGTCGTATCTTAGACCGTATCGTGGGTTTCGAGCTATCCCCCATTCTTTGGCGTAAGGTGAAGCCGGCTTTATCCGCGGGGCGCGTGCAATCGGTTGCCGTACGTCTGATCGTAGAGCGGGAGCGAGAGATCAACGAGTTTGTCTCGGAGGCCGCCTACCGTGTGATCGCTAGCTTTATCTTGCCGGATGGTACGACAATCCTCAAGGCGGAGCTGAACCGTCGTTTGAAAGATAAGGAAGAGGTGGAGGCATTCCTTGAATCTTGCAAGGACGCTTCTTTCACGATCGATGATATCTCGAAAAAGCCGGTGCGCAAGACACCAGCCCCTCCTTTTACGACATCTACCTTGCAGCAGGAGGCCGCCCGTAAGTTGGGTTATTCGGTCTCGCAGACCATGATGATCGCCCAACGCCTGTATGAGTCCGGATTGATCACGTATATGCGTACTGACTCCGTGAACTTAAGTGATTTGGCTTTGGGGACGGCAAAAGAGGCTATCTTGGATACCTACGGTGAGAAATATTATAAATTCCGTCAATATCATACCAAGAGCAAGGGAGCGCAAGAAGCGCACGAGGCGATTCGTCCGACCTATATCAGCCATGATGAGATAAGCGGGACCGCTCAGGAAAAGAGATTATACGAATTGATCCGCAAACGTACGATCGCTTGCCAGATGGCGGACGCCGAGTTGGAGCGTACTACGATCTCCGTAGGTATCGGCGGCAAGAAAGAGAAGTTCGTGGCTACCGGTGAGGTCATTACTTTCGACGGTTTCCTTCAGGTGTACCGCGAGAGTTTTGATGACGAGAATGAGAAGGAACAGGAAAACGGCCTTCTTCCTCCGGTTACCTTGAACGAGGTATTGAGTATGAAGGATATCGTCGCTACCGAACGTTTCACGCAACGTCCTCCCCGCTATACGGAAGCAAGTTTGGTTCGCCGTTTGGAGGAATTGGGAATCGGTCGTCCTTCTACCTATGCGCCTACGATCCAGACGATTCAGAATCGAGAGTATGTCGTGAAAGGGGATAAGGAAGGAACGGAGCGTACTTATAATATCATAACCTTGGCTCAGCATACGATCAAGGAAGTCCAAAAGACGGAGATCGTAGGAGCGGACCGGAATAAGTTGATGCCAACCGATATCGGTACGGTCGTGAATGATTTCTTGATGGAGTATTTCCCAGGCGTTATGGATTATAACTTCACGGCGAGCGTAGAGAAGGAATTCGATGCCGTAGCGGAAGGCGAGATGGTATGGACGGATGCGATCGATAAATTCTATAAACTATTCCATCCGATCGTGGAAGAGGCAGCCTCTGTCCGTACGGAGCATAAAGTGGGTGAGCGTGAATTGGGTATCGATCCGAAGAGCGGCAAACCTGTTTTCGTGAAGATAGGTCGTTATGGCCCAGTCGTACAGATCGGGCAGGCGCACCCGGAGGATAAAGAGGCTCCTAAACCTCAGTTCGCTACCTTGATGAAAGGGCAGTCTATCGAGACGATTACTTTGGAAGAAGCCTTGAAATTGTTTGATCTACCCCGTACGATCGGTGAATATGAAGGTAAGGTCATGGTTGCCGCTGTCGGACGTTTTGGCCCGTTTATCCGTCATGACGGAAAGTTCGTATCCATACCGAAGGGCTTGAATCCTTTGTCGATAACAGCCGAGGAAGCTATCGAGTTGATCGAGGCAAAAAAACAAAAAGATGAGCAACGATTTATCAAGAAGTTCGATGAGGATCCGGAAATGGAGATCTTGAATGGTCGCTTCGGCCCTTATATCTCTTATAAGAAAAAGAATTACAGAATTCCTAAGACGATAGAGAAACCGGAGAACTTGACCTTGGAGGAATGCCAGAAGATAATCGCCGAGGCGGGAGAAAAACCTGCCGCGACGAAGAAACGTACGACCCGGAAAAAGGCTTGACGTATACCGGTGGTATAAAAAGTAAAAAGGGCGACCCTCGCGGGTGGCCCTTTTCGATGAAAAACGTCCATCTATTAACCTATAATGAGAGTTCTCAAAACTCTCTGCTCTAACTATGATTAAAAAAATATCTTACATCCTTTCCGGAACCTCGATGCCTAATAAATCCATACCGGATTTCACGATCTTAGCTACATTGGCGGATAAGACTAAACGGAAGTTCTTCAATTCCGGATTCTCTTCGCGAAGGATGGAGAAATCGTGATAGAATTGATTGTATTCCTTTACCAGATCATAAATATAGTTGGCGACACAGGCCGGGCTGTATAGCTTACCTGCCTCTTTCACGATCTCCGCATAATCGGCGATCATTTGGATCAGGTTCTCTTCTTTCTCGGAAATGGCGAAAGTAAGCGGTAATTGCTCCGGTAATACGATGCCCTGTTCTGCCGCTTTGCGCAATACGGAACGGATACGGGCGTAGGTATATTGGATGAATGGTCCCGTATTCCCATTGAAGTCGATAGACTCTTTCGGGTTGAACGTCATATTCTTGCGAGGGTCTACCTTTAATATGAAATATTTCAAGGAGCCAAGACCTACAATACGGGCGATATTCTCAGCCTCTTCCGGAGTCATCTCGTCCAATTTCCCTAATTCTTGGGAAATCTCACGTGCGGTACTGATCATCTCGGCCATCAAATCATCGGCATCTACGACCGTTCCCTCACGGCTCTTCATCTTACCTTCCGGTAGCTCTACCATTCCGTAGGAGAAGTGGACCAATCCTTTGCCGAACTCGAAGCCTAACTTATCCAATAAGATCGATAATACTTGGAAGTGATAATTCTGCTCGTTCCCTACCACATAGATCATCTTATTGATCGGGTAATCATCGAAGCGCAGCTTGGCGGTACCGATATCCTGCGTCATATAGACGGAAGTTCCATCCGCACGAAGCAATAATTTCTCATCCAGCCCGTCTTTCGTCAAATCAGCCCATACGGAGCCGTCTTCACGGCGATAGAAAATCCCTTTCTCTAGGCCTTCCATCACCTTGCCTTTTCCTTCCAGATAGGTTTGAGACTCGTAATAAATCTTATCGAAATCTACGCCCATCATCTTATAGGTCTCGTTGAACCCGGCGTATACCCAATTATTCATCATTTCCCAAAGCGCACGCACCTCTTTGTCTCCGGCTTCCCATTTACGAAGCATCTCACGGGCTTCCGCCATCAAGGTGGATTGAGCCTCGGCTTCTTCCTTGGTAAGGCCTTTCGCTTCTAACGCATGGGTCTCCTCTTTTAATTTGTTGCTGAATAATACGTAAAAGTCACCGATCAGATGGTCGCCCTTCTTTCCGGTAGACTCTGGGGTAGCTCCATTTCCCCATTTCTGCCAAGCCAACATGGATTTACAGATATGGATACCACGATCGTTTACGATATTCGTCTTTACGATCTGGTTACCGTTCGCTTTCATGATCTTCGATAAGCTGTATCCTAATAAGTTGTTGCGGACATGGCCCAAGTGAAGCGGTTTATTTGTATTGGGAGAGGAATATTCGATCATAACCAAAGGCGACTGCTCGGTAACCGGAATGATACCGTAAGCGGGCTGCTCATTGATCGAGTTTAGTAAATCGATCCAGCAAGAGCAAGCGACCGTCAGGTTAAGGAATCCTTTGATTACATTGAATTCAGCTACCGCTGGCTCGTTTCTCAACAAGTACTCACCGATTTCCTGAGCGGTCTGCTCCGGAGATTTCTTCGACATGCGAAGGAATGGGAATACGACTAGGGTCAAGTGCCCCTTGAATTCTTTTTTCGTTTTTTGTAACTGCACTTGGCTAGCGGTGACATCCGCTCCGTACAGCTCTTTGATGCCGGCTATGATAGCCCCGGTAATCTGTTGTTCGATAACCATATTCGTCTAACTATAATTCGGATTTTATTTGTACGCGAAGGTACACAAAAAAAGGATACAATTTGCATCGTATCCTTCTTCTATAGAGAATAATGGTGTTTCTTATTTGATTAGCTCGTTCAATTCAGCACCAGCCTTGAACTTCACGGCCTTGCGAGCTGCGATTTCAATGGTTTCTTTAGTTTTCGGGTTAACACCTTTACGAGCGGCCTTCTCTGACACAGAGAATGAACCGAAGCCAAGTAGAGCGACTTTACCGCCTTCTTTTAATTCGTTAGAAACTGTGTCAACAAAAGCTTCTACTGCCTTTTTGGCATCCACTTTGCTGAGACCTGATTTTTCAGCGACTGCACTAATAAATTCTGATTTGTTCATGATGGTTTGACTGTTAATATATTAAACAAAACTATGATAACCGATAGACGGCTCCAAATGTAGTTTTATTTTGAAATATCACAAAAGAAAAACCTACTTTTTTTACCGATTTACATATGTTTTAGTATTATTATGGGCAAAAACGGCTAAAATATATTTACCTTTGCCGCTAAATTAACGTAGTATATGATGAATCAGACAAATTCGGGGTTCTTGAATAGTATCCCGCCGGTAACGAAAAATCTTATCATTATAAACTTGCTATTTTGGGTAGCCAGCCTTGCACTGCCGAAAGTCGGCATCGATTTAGTGGATTTATTAGGGCTTCACGTCCCGGGTGCTACCGACTTCAAGGCTTATCAGATCGTTTCTTATATGTTCATGCACGATACCCATTCGTTCGCGCATGTGTTTTTTAATATGTTCGCCGTTTATATGTTCGGCCGGGTATTGGAGAACGTATGGGGCCCCAAACGTTTTTTGATTTTTTACTTCGTGACGGGTATAGGCGCCGGTTTGGTACAAGAGGTGGTATGGTTCTTTAATTTGCGGGATGTGATCTTCGCTAGCCAAGACATGATAAACTTGAATGGAGCCCAGATTATCAGCAAGAGTGAGTTCTTGAATTATTTCGTGACTATTGGCGCTTCGGGTGCCGTATTCGGAATCTTGTTGGCATTCGCGATGATCTTCCCGAATGTTCCTTTATACTTGATGTTCATACCGATTCCGATTAAAGCCAAATATTTCGTAATATTTTATGGTCTTGCCGAACTATTTATGGGTGTGGCTAGTTTTGGTGGCGATACGGTAGCGCATTTCGCTCATTTGGGGGGTATGTTATTCGGTTATTTCCTAATTCGTTATTGGAAAAAGAAAGATGCAGACAATGGACGGTATTTTTACTAATTTGAAGCGTATGTTTCAGTCGGGTAATATCCTGTCGAAACTGATATATATAAATGTAGGCTTGTTTATCTTGATACGTTTGGCCAGCGTATTGTTTATGCTCTTTAATGTGCAAGGGGTGCCTTTCTTGCAGTATTTGCAGTTACCGGCTTCTCCGGAACTTTTGCTCTTCCGTCCGTGGACGTTGTTTACTTATATGTTCACCCATTTTGACTTCTTGCATATCTTGTTCAATATGCTTTGGTTGTATTGGTTCGGGGGATTGTTCTTGAATTTCTTCAGTGAGAGGCAGTTGGGAGGCTTGTATATATTGGGAGGTCTTGCGGGTGCGGTATTGTTTGTCCTTGCTTATAATATTTTCCCTTATTTCCAGAACGTGGCTTCTTTTAGCTATTTGATGGGGGCTTCGGCATCTGTTATGGCGATCGTTTTCGCCGTGTCGTTTTACCGGAAGGATTTGGAGATTAATTTATTCTTGATCGGAAGGATCAAATTAATTTATTTGGCTATCTTTACGCTGGTGATCGATTTGTTGGCGATGACTTCTGATAATGCGGGAGGACATATCGCTCATATCGGTGGGGCTTTGTTTGGTATGTGGTTCGCTTCCCGTATTCGTAATGGAAAGGACTTGACCGCTCCGATGAATCGGTTGATCGACTGGTTCGTGAATTTGGGCAAACGGAAACCGAAGATGCGTGTGACTTATAAACGTAGCGAGACGGATTATGAGTATAACGCACGTAAACATCAGGAGTCGGTGGAGCTGGATACTATACTGGATAAATTGAAACGTTCCGGTTATGAGAGCCTTTCCGCTGAAGAGAAAAAGCGACTTTTCGACGCCAGTAAGAAATAACAGATACTTATGAAAACTCTACGGATTTTTCTTCAATTCTTATTCGTCGTAGCGAATGTGGTGGCTGTCGTATTGTTGATAGTCTCGGCTTATTCGGATCGGGTGTCTCCTGAGACGAGTATGACGTTATCTTATCTGGGATTAGCCTTTCCTGTCTTATGTGTAGTCAATCTTTGCTTTATTATCTATTGGCTGTTCTTATGGGAATGGAAGTTCTTATTGATCGGCATATTCTCCTTCTTGTTATGTTGGGGTCCCGTGAAACGCTATTTTCCGTTTCACTCGCATAAGGATGTCCCTCGGGAAGAGGTGCTGAAGGTGCTGACTTATAATGTGATGGCTTTTGGGTACAAGAATCATACGAAGATAGCCCCGAACAAGATTATCCAATATATCGCTAACTCGGACGCGGATATTGTTTGTTTGCAGGAATATGCCACGGCTAAATCAGAGAAGAGCCTTACTGCCTCTAAGATCTATGATGCGTTGAGCATGTATCCTTATCGTTCCGTATTTTATCAAAGCTCCACGAAATTCCAGAGTTTCGGCATCGCTGTGTTCTCCAAATATCCGCTGTCGAATTCCCGGATGGTGAAATACGATTCGGATTATAACGGCTCTTCCGTGCATGAAGTGAACATCAAGGGAAAGAAGTTGACCTTGATTAATAACCATTTGGAATCGTTTAAACTGACGATGGAGGATCGGACCCGTTATTCATCCCTTATAAAGAGCTTTAGCTCGGATGGGTTGGACGATTTGAAAGGAGCGTTCGAGCAAAAGCTAGGACCTGCTTTCCGGATTCGGGCTAAGCAAGCGGAAGCGGTATCAAAAGAGATTAAGAACGCGAAAGGAGATTATGTCTTGGTATGCGGTGACTTTAATGATACGCCTATTTCTTATGCGCACCGTACGATCCAAGGGGATTTGACGGATGCCTTTGCCGAGTCTGGCCGGGGAATGGGCATTACCTATAATCAAAATTTCTTCTGGTTCCGTATCGATAATATCCTGCATTCCCCGAACATGACCTCTATGAATTGTTCCGTGGATAAGGTCGCTTATTCAGACCACTACCCGTTATGGTGTTATCTGAAACTTGAATAAAAGGGTTTCATCACTCGGATTCTGCGTTCTGCGCAGCGTCAAATACGTCGGCGAACAAGTTCTCGACAAAGAAGAAGGTAGCGTTACAGAATAGCTTAGGATCTTTGATCAGCGCTATCGTATTGCTATCCCCATTATTGGCGATCACATCTTCCGCTTTATAGGTCTTGTACTTTTTATCGTTTAGCGGATCGTATTGATATACGATATCGCTCGCCTCGATCGTGTACCGGTTGTCGAAGCAGGTGATACGCATTTTATATTTAATGATAGTCTTGTCTGTATCATTCAACAATAATTCAACCTTAGAGCTTACGAAGATGGTCCCTTTGTTCTTGTTCGAGTTTACGTTGGATAAGAAGACATCTTTTCCATAAGATTTCTTAGCCCATGCGTTAATAGCGTTGAATATTTCTAGTTTAGAGGTATTCTCGATCTCTACATCATCGCTATAGCATACCTTCCCGTTTTGCATGGGGGCGCATTCGTCTACCTCGCCTTTATGCCCCTGCGCCATGACTAGCACAGGGAACATCATATATATTAATAATAGAATCTTTTTCATAAATGCAACTCTCTTTTTCGTTATTTGATCCATACATTCGTAACCTCGCCGATTAACATCGTTTGCTGTCCTTCGGAGGTCTCGCCTTGTTTACGGCACTCGATAATAATCCATGGCGCATCGGCAGATGTGCCGGGCTTGGAGAAGGATAATCGATATACGTCGTTATTGCCAATCGCTTTATAAGCAGGACTATCTTTGGATATGGAGATTGTACTGATCGTTTTACCGAACATGTTGCCTATGCCTTTCCATTCAACGTTTGCGTCGGTCGTATTTCCTTTTACGGCTTTGATTTGTAAAGCGTTGTCCGGTAACATTTGGAGGATCGTGCTAGGTATTTTGTCCGCTTGGAACGCTACGAAACCTTCCATCGGTGCCACAGCTCGTGTTTCCCGTTGCGGAGCGGATACCGGTTCTACCGGTGCGGTTGTCAGCAACTGTGCGCCTAATGTGTTGGCTGCGCTATCGAACGTCTTGTCTGCGAAGTCAATCGTGGCCTTACGGAACTTACCGCTGATACGGTTCAATTTCGTCTTGCTCTTATTCAAGGCATACTCGTCCGTGATCCATTCCTCGGCTAGGTATTTCTCCGGCTCGTTCTGGTAAGACACGTTATATTCATATCGGATGCCCGCAAGTTGCAGGGTACAAGCATGTTCCTTACATTCAATGATAATACGGTATTTCATCATCGCCCGATCGAGGGATAAGGCTGTGCTGGAGAATACTATATATTCTTCTCCGATAATGGCGATCTCGCCTTTTGCCTCATTTTGATAAGCTACTCTACTTTCCTTTGTGTTAAAATTTTCTTGTCCCCATTTTAATAGTTGTTGGTAGATTTGTGCCTTGCTTAAAGAGGGGGCATTAATCTCTCGGGTAAAAACGACTTTACCGTCTGCAACCGGAACGGCCCCTGCCAGATAGTGTTGATCCTCTTGCGCGAATAGCAGGGCGGGGATAAATAACAGAGCGAATAATAACTGTTTCATGGTATATTTTCCTTATTATTTTAGCCCCAAAGATATACATTTGCGTTTGAAATAAACTATGAGCGTGACAAATAATTATACTAATTGCTCTTTATCAAAGAAAAAAAGTCTATATTTGCACCCTGTGAAAAAACGAATATAAATAATGTAATAACATAAACCTAAGATTCAGATGCAAAACAAAGGATTTGTAAAGGTCTTCGCGGTGTTACTTACGCTTGTCTGTTTGTTCTATTTGTCGTTCTCGTTCGTGACGCAACATTACAACAGTAAAGCCGCTGAGTATGCGGGTGGAGATCCTGCGAAAGAGAGTGCTTATTTAGACTCACTATCTACTCAGAAGGTATGGTTAGGCTATACGCTTAAGCAATGCCGTGAAATGGAAATTAGTTTAGGTCTTGACTTAAAGGGCGGTATGAACGTTGTCCTTGAGTTGAACGTGGCGGATGTAATCCGTTCGTTGTCTAACAACAACCAAGACGAGAATTTCAACAAGGCGTTGGATTTAGCTTACGCGCATCAAGCGACTAGCCAAAAAGATTTCATCGACCTTTTCGCTGAGGAGTATAAGAAGTTGGATAGCGGCGCACGTCTTTCCGCTATTTTCAGTACATTCGAGTTAAAAGATAAAATCACGCCCCAGAGCTCAGACGCTCAGGTTGTTTCTGTTTTGAAACAAGAGTTGCAGAGTGCGATTGATAACTCATTCAACGTATTGCGTACTCGTATAGACCGTTTCGGTGTGGTTTCTCCGAACATCCAACGTTTGGAGACAGCGGGTCGTATCTTGGTTGAGTTGCCGGGTGTGAAAGAACCGGAACGTGTTCGTAAGTTGCTTCAAGGTAGCGCTAACTTGGAATTCTGGGAAACTTATAAGTTGCCGGAAATCTATCAACAATTGGTTGCCGCTGATAATGTATTGGCTACTATCCTAAGTAAGGAGACTTCCGCTGATTCTGTAGCTGCCGCTACCGGTAATGTAGAGAAAATCGCTGATGCCGCTGACTCGAATGTAAGCGAGGCCGATTCTTTGTTGGCTGAGCTTGGTCAAGATAAAAAAGATACGGAAGCTAATCAAAGCATGGAAGAGTTCGCTAAGCAACATCCATTATTTGCTTTATTGCAGATTAGCCAGTACAACGGTCAGTTGTCTCCGGGTTCGACGGTAGGTATCGCTCAAGCAAAAGATATGGAGAAGATCAGCGAATACCTGAACATGAAACAAGTGAAAGAGGTATTGCCTCGTAACTTGGCTTTAAAATGGGGTGTAAAGGCGATCGATGATAAAGAGCAGTTCTTTGAGTTATATGCCTTGAAGGTAACGAACCGTGACGGAAGTCCCGCTTTAGGTGGTGACGTAGTAACAGATGCTAACGCTGACTTTATGCAACAAGCCGGTCGTTCAGAGCAAATGGTTAACATGGTTATGAATGCCGAAGGCTCTAAGGCTTGGGCTCGTTTGACGAAAGAGAATATCGGTCGCCAGATCGCTATCGTTTTGGATGAGATGGTTTATTCCGCTCCGAACGTAAACGATGAGATCACGGGAGGTCGTTCACAAATCACCGGTCACTTTACACCGGAAGAGGCGAAGGACTTAGCGAACGTATTGAAATCGGGTAAGATGGCTGCTTCCGTACATATCGTTCAAGAAGACGTCGTTGGTCCGTCATTAGGACAAGAGGCTATCAATGCCGGTGTGATCTCTTTCGTGTTGGCATTGGTGCTGTTGATGATCTATATGTGCGCATTCTACGGATTGATTCCGGGATTGATCGCCGATGGTGCTTTGGTATTGAACATTTTCTTCACGATGGGTATCCTTGCTTCTTTCCAAGCCGTTCTTACCTTGCCGGGTATTGCCGGTATGGTGTTGACGCTAGGTATGGCAGTCGATGCGAACGTATTGATCTATGAGCGTACGAAAGAGGAACTTCGTGCCGGTAAGTCTTTAGGAAAGGCAATTGCCGATGGTTACGGCAATGCGTTTTCCGCTATCTTCGACTCAAACTTGACATCTATCATTACCGGTATCGTATTGTTCTATTTCGGTACAGGTCCTATCCGTGGTTTCGCTACAACGATGATCATCGGTTTGTTCGCTTCCTTCCTTACAGCCGTGTTCTTGACTCGTATCGTTTATGAGGCATTGTTAGCGAAAGATAAATTGAAGAACGTAACATTCACGACTTCTCTGACGAAAGACTTGCTGACAAATCCGAAGATCAATTTCTTGGGTGCTCGCAAGGTCGGTTATTTGATTCCGGCCGCTATTATCGTATTGGGTGCTATTTCTATGATGACGATCGGTTTGAATAACGGTATCGATTTCACGGGTGGACGTAACTACGTGATTCGTTTTAATCAAGAGGTGAAGACTGACGATGTTCGTAATATGCTGGATGCTCAGTTAGACGGTTCTGTTAGTGTTATCCAGATTGGTACAGCGGATCAAGTGCGTGTATCTACCAACTATAAGATCGATGATAACGATCCTACGGTAGATCAAGAGATCGAGAATAAATTGTTTGAGGGTGTGAAATCCTTACTTCCGGAAGGAACTACATTAGATGAGTTCACGACTACTTTCATACAAAGTTCACAGAAGGTAGGTCCTAGTATGGCAGACGATATCAAGAATAGCGCTATCTTGGCGGTAATCTTCGCCATGATCTGTATGGCCGCTTATATCCTGCTTCGTTTCCGTGATATATCGTTCTCTGTAGGTGCGTTCGCTTCCGTGGCAACGACAACGTTCTGTATCATCTCTTTCTATACCTTGTTATGGAAGGTTCTTCCGTTCTCAATGGAGGTAGACCAGACGTTTATCGCCGCTATCTTGACAATTATCGGTTACTCTATCAATGATACCGTGGTTGTATTCGACCGTATCCGTGAGACAATCGCTTTGTATCCGAAGCGTGATCGTTATCAAGTGATCAATGATGCGTTGAACTCTACCTTGTGTCGTACATTTAATACATCATTGACTACGTTGGTGGTTGTATTGTGTATCTTCATCTTGGGCGGTAGCACGATCCGAAGCTTTACGTTCGCTATCTTATTAGGTATCATTATCGGTACATACTCTACTTTGTTCGTCGCTACTCCGATCGCTTACGAGTTGCAGAAGAAGAAGATCAATAAGAAAGCTGCTGCTGAGAAAGCCGGAAAATAATATCTTCCTTTAAGGATTTTATGAAGATCCTCTATCTTTCCCGTGTCAACGGAGAGATAGAGGATTTTTTTATGTATTAATTCTTAAGGAGATAAAGTATGAATGAGAATGATTTTGTGGTGGGTGTACTTACGTATATCACCTGCCTGCGTGAGAAAAAGCGTTATTCCACGGCGAAGAGTTATCAAGATGCGTTGAGATCGTTTAAATGTTTTTGTGGCCGGGAAGAGATTCCTTATGCGTATATTAATCCGGATACACTTTTGCGTTATCAATCTTGGCTGTTGGCCAAGGGATGTGCTCGTAACACGGTATCTACTTATATGCGCCGGATTCGTCACATCTATAATTTAGCGGTAGAGGTGGGTGAGGCTACCTATATCCCTCATTTGTTTAAGAATGTGTTTACGGGGGTTGAGAGTAAACGTAAAAAGGCGTTGCCTTCGGAAAGTTTGCGCTTGCTGATGACAAGCCCGGTGACAGATCCGCAACAGAAGAGGACTCAATCAGCCTTTTGCCTGATGTTTTTGTTTTGCGGGATGGCTTTCGTAGATTTGGCGCATTTGCGAAAGGAGGATATCAAGGAAGGGATCTTGTCTTATTATCGGCAGAAAAGCGGATCCCTTATACAGGTGGAGATCCCAGCGGAGGCACAAGGGCTGCTGAATGAGTTGGCAGCCGATACAACCGAGGATTCGCCCTATCTGTTTCCATTTTTAGAGGGAATGAAGACCGGTGAGGATGCCTACAAGGAATATAATACCGTATTAGGAGGTTTTAACCGCAGATTGAAAACACTGTCGGAATCCATCGGTATTCGTACTCGGGTTACCTCATACACGATTCGTCACTCTTTCGCCACGACCTTGAAGGAGCAAAACGTACCGATTGAGATGATCAGTGAACTGTTAGGGCATAAATCTATCAAGACTACGCAAATATACTTGAAGAGTTTCTCTTTAGAAAAGCTCTCGACCGTAAACAAACTTTGTTTCGAGAGTGTGTATAATTATGCGCCGAAAGTAGGGTGAAGAAAAGTACGCTACTTGGCGAGTAGC